>Ga0206116_1000045_pt1 | contig 234192 bp, 214 predicted proteins | sample 3A1Ametagenome_FD_178000 | JGI IMG/M metagenome (GOLD analysis project Ga0206116, IMG submission 178000) | Enriched microbial communities from leaf-cutter ant dump, University of Wisconsin, Madison, United States - 3A1A | ecosystem: Environmental > Terrestrial > Nest > Insects nest > Nest dump...
ATCGTTTTTGTTCCATTGAGATTTTATCAACGTACTTTATCCCTAAAAAATCAAAAATCAAACTATATTGAAGCTGTTGAAAAATTAGCAGCATAAAAAAGAGGCTATCCTTTTCGGACAGCCTCATTTTTTTTGACCCAAATTTAAATTATGGCAGAATTATTTTCGGACGAATATTTTATGGAAAAGGCAATCGATCAGGCGCTGACTGCACTTGAAAAGGATGAAGTCCCGGTCGGTGCACTTATTGTTTCAAAAGACCGGATCATTGCAAAAGGCTACAATCTGACCGAAACGCTCAACGATGTGACCGCACACGCAGAAATGCAGGCAATCACTTCGGCGGCCGGTTTTCTGGGCGGAAAATATCTGAATTCATGCACACTCTATGTAACGCTTGAACCCTGCGTAATGTGTGCCGGCGCACTCTACTGGAGTCAGATCGGAAGAGTGGTTTTCGGCGCATCCGATCCAAAAAGAGGTTATCGGCAGTCGGGAATTTCGCTTCATCCGAGAACCGAAGTCAGGTTTGGTGTAATGGAAGAGGAGTGCAGCCGGCTGGTTACAGAATTTTTTCAAAACAAAAGAAAAAGCGATTCTTAGTCAATTCTGTCAGGATGATTTTTTCTGTCTTCAATGGCATAAAGTTTGTAACTTTGCAATCCTCAATTTCAAAAAAAATTGAGTTTGATGTTCATTAAAATTATGGGGCTGACCGGTTTTGACAGCAGGATCAGCAGATGATGTAAGCATGTCGTGGAATGTTGTGCACCCACGTAAATCAGACACTTCAACCTATAACTGGCAACAACAATTACGCTTTGGCTGCCTAATAGACCGAATCACAGTAAGTCTTGGCATTTCCCTGCAAGGCAGGGAAGCTGAATGTCTCTCAAAAGCCTTTCCTTACGGCGTTTGATCAAGAGGCACAGGAATGTGGGGATAGATTGCGGAAGGTTCCGAACCGCAGTTGAAAATTAAGGAACTAAGTTGCAGTTAGCGTGTCTGCCCGCGGACTGTAATCGAAAACCAAAGACCGACTAAGCATGTAGAAAGCACATAGGCTGCTTGTTTGGACGCGGGTTCGAATCCCGCCAGCTCCACTATTTTGAGCTCAAAGCATAGACTTCAGAAGTGAGACATTAGACTTGAGACTTCACTGTTTGGGGTGGATGTGGGATACCGGTGTGTTTTTTATAAAATCACAAAACAGAATACTGAACATCTACTGGTTACAGCGCAATTTTTTTGCGGACAAGTCAGGAAAATATTTAAAGCCTGCTGTCTGCCTGATCGCCAAAGAATCCTTTGACATCATATACAAATGCATTTTCTTTTTTGAGCAGATCCAAATTGAGTTCTTTAAATTTATCGTGCGCCACACCGAGAACCACCGCATCAAACCGATGGTTTTTGTCTATATTGCAGCAGTTTGAAACCCCGTATTCTCTTTCCACTTCATCCGGATCCGCCCAGGGGTCGTAGGTGGTCACGCTGATGCTGTAATCTTCCAAAGCTCTGATCACATCCACAATTTTGGTGTTTCTGACGTCCGGGCAATTTTCTTTAAATGTAATTCCGAGCATCAGTACTTCCGCGCCGTTGATATGAATTTCTCTCTTGATCATGTCTTTTACAATTCTTGAGGCCACATATTCGCCCATAGAATCGTTCATCCTTCGTCCGGCAAGTATGATTTCGGGATGATATCCGACCTGCTGTGCCTTTTGAGCCAGATAATACGGATCCACACCGATGCAGTGACCGCCGACCAAACCGGGTTTGAACGGCAGAAAATTCCATTTTGTAGATGCTGCTTTCAGAACTTCATAAGTATCAATCTCCATCAGATTGAAGATTTTTGCAAGTTCGTTGACAAATGCAATATTGATGTCTCTTTGCGAATTCTCAATTACCTTGGCAGCTTCAGCCACTTTGATATTCGGTGCCAGATAAGTGCCGGCCTCAATGACGGATGCATAAAGATTGTTTATTTTCTGCGCGGCTTCAGGTGTTGAGCCCGAAGTTACTTTCAGTATCTTTTCAACCGTATGATTTTTGTCGCCGGGATTGATTCTTTCGGGTGAATAACCCGCAAAAAAATCAACATTGAACTTCAGCCCCGAAGTTTTTTCAATTGCAGGTACACATTCCTCTTCGGTTGCACCCGGATAAACTGTTGATTCAAAAATTACAATATCTTCCTTTTTGATTACTTTCCCAACGCTTTCGCTTGCTTTGATCAGCAGGTCAAGATCGGGTCGATTGTTTTTGTCAACCGGTGTGGGAACGGTCACGATATAAATATTGCAGTCGCAGATATCATCGAGCCGATCGGTGACATACAACCCCTTGCCGCTGTCTTTTTGTTTTTTCAAAACCGAATTCAGTAATTCACTGCTGACTTCAAGCGTATTGTCCCAGCCGTTCGAAAGTTCTTTGACTCTTTTTTGATTGATGTCGAATCCGACCGTATTGTAACGGCTTGCAAAAAGTCTTGCCAACGGAAGCCCTACATAACCGAGACCGATGACTGCTATCTTATTTTCCATTGTATTTTTGTTGGAAATGCAAAAATAGAGGTTTTTCAATGATTCTCGGTCTATAATCCGATTTGATTGATTCCAAACCATTAAAAAAAATCAAAGGCTTCAAATCTTTTCCCGAAATTAATTATAACTTTAGAGCTTGTTTTACAAAAAACAATACACTTAATACACTCAAAATGAATTCTCGAGAAGAACAACTCAAAGCATTCAACAGGCTGCTTGAAATCATGGATGAACTCAGGGAAAAATGCCCTTGGGACCGAAAGCAGACCATGGAATCACTCCGGTATCTGACCATAGAAGAAATGTATGAACTGTCTGATGCAATTCTGGATGACGACAAACAGGAGATCAAAAAAGAACTTGGCGACCTTTTTCTTCACCTTGTATTTTATTCAAAAATCGCTTCAGAAACCGAAGAATTTGATGTGGCCGATGTGCTGAACGGAATCAGTGAAAAACTGATTTACAGACATCCGCATATCTATGGAAACACCAGCGTCAGTGATGAGGAGGAAGTCAAAAGAAACTGGGAAAAACTAAAACTGAAGGAAGGCAGACGGTCTGTACTTGAGGGGGTTCCCAAATCGCTTCCGGCTGTAGTCAAGGCATACAGGATTCAGGAGAAAGTAAAGGGTGTCGGGTTTGAATTTGAAAATTCTGAAGACACTTGGTCAAAAGTTTTGGAGGAAATCGAGGAATTTAAATCTGAAACCGATCCTGAAAAGCGTGAACTGGAGTTTGGTGATTTGCTTTTTTCGCTGGTGAATTATGCCAGATATACCGGCATCAATCCCGAAGATGCATTGGAGCGAACCAACAAAAAATTCATCAGCCGATTTAAAAAGATGGAAGAAATGGCTGAAAATTCAGGCAGGAATATTTCCCAACTTTCTCTGAAAGAACAGGATGAGCTTTGGGTAAAGGCAAAATCAGGAAACTGAATTGCAAAATTATCTTATTACATTTTGATTAAATTGCTACTTGTTTTCAAAAAAATAGAAAGCAGGATTAATATTAATTTATATATTTGATTTTATTAACTTACTAAATTCCGTTAAAATGTTTAAACGATTTACCAGATTCGTATCCCTGGCATTATTGCTGTCGGGGGTCAGTCTATTGGGGCAGATTTCTAATCGGCCCTCCAATGACATGGTTCATCGCGCACTGTCTCAGTCCGATACGGACAAACAACTTTCTGCCGATGATCTGAATTTTGAACTGACGGATTTCTATTCAAATCCAAAGAATGGGATCCAGCATATTTATTTGCGACAGACCTTAAATGGTCTTGAGGTGATTGGAACAGAATCTTCAATCCATTTATCAAAAACCGGAAAAATTGCTTCGGTAAACAACAAGTTCTTAAACAGTATTCAGAAAAGAGGAAGTCAGTCACCTGCGTCTCCTCAGATTGATGCTGTTCAGGCAGTGAGCTCAGCAGCAATGCAGCTCGGTTATCATCCCACAAAAGGTTTCAGTGTGATATCCCAAAGTTTTACTGCCGACAAAAAATCAATAATCAGCGATGGAGGTATTTCGCTCAGCGATATCCCGGCTCGTCTGATGTATTATGCAGATGAAAACGGAGACATCAGCCTGGTTTGGGATATTTCGATCGAGGCTGTAAATCAGACCGAATGGTACAATGTAAGAGTGGATGCCAAAAGCGGAAAGATCATCGACAAGGTGAATTGGACCAATTCATGTAATTTCGGGCTTTCAATTACCGACAATTTTACACCGGGTTTTGGGAAAATCAATAACAGCATTTTTACACCCCAATTCAATTTCAGTCCGAATGTGGCCGGAACATACAACGTGTTTGCAATGCCGACCGAAAATCCATACTACGGAGACAGAACAATGGTACTGGCTGACGATGCTGTAAATTTTAATGCTTCACCTTACGGATGGCATGACACCAACGGTTCGCCGGGACCTGAGTACACGACAACCAGAGGCAACAACGTAAACGCTTATGAAGACGGAGATCATCCGGGATATCAGCCCAATGGCGGCTCAAGCTTGGTCTTTGACTTTCCGTTCAGCATGATTTATTCACCCGTGAATCAATACGAAGACGCTGCGATTACCAATCTGTTCTACTGGAACAACATTATACATGATGTATTTTATGAATACGGCTTTAACGAAGTAGGAGGAAATTTCCAGCAAAATAACTACGGAAAAGGAGGGGTCGGAAATGACTATGTATTTGCTGAGGCACAGGACGGAAGCGGCAGCTGTAATGCCAACTTCGGAACACCTCCCGATGGATACAATCCGAAAATGCAGATGTACATTTGCGGTAATAAGGACGGTGATTTTGACAATATGGTAATTATTCACGAATACGGACACGGAATCTCAAACCGATTGACCGGGGGCCCTGCCAACGCCAGCTGTTTGAACAATCAGGAACAGATGGGCGAAGGATGGAGTGACTATTTTGGTCTGATGCTGACCATGGAATCCGGCGATCAGGGTACCGATCCCAGAGGAGTCGGCACCTACCTGTCAAATCAGGGTGCAGGCGGTCCAGGAATCAGAACTTATCCTTATTCAACCAATATGAGTGTAAACCCGCATACCTATAACAGTATTAAAACAGAGGCCGTTCCTCACGGAGTGGGCAGCGTTTGGTGTGCTATGCTTTGGGATATGACCTGGGAGCTGATCGACGAATACGGTTTTGACCCCGATATATACAATGGAAACGGAGGAAACAATATTGCACTTCAATTGGTAGTTGAAGGTCTCGCATTGCAGCCATGCAGCCCCGGATTTGTTGACGGAAGAGATGCCATCCTTTTGGCTGACCAGCTTTTGTACGGCGGTGCCAACCAATGTATCATCTGGGATGCTTTCGCAAGAAGAGGTCTTGGGTTCAGTGCAAATCAGGGATCATCCAACAGCAGAAGCGACGGAACAGAAGCATTTGACACACCGTCGTCAACAGCTGCATTTTCTGCTCCTGCCGATGTCTGTGAAGACAGAGAGGTTATGACCGGTCTAAGCGGAGGAACACCGATGGGCGGAGTTTACAGCGGACCCGGTGTGACCGATGACGGAAACGGAATGACATATTCGTTTGATCCTGCAGTTGCAGGAATTGGTGTTCACACAATCACTTATTCTGTACCTGCAACACAATGTGCAGATGCTTCTTCTGCAAGTGATGAAATTGAAGTAACTGCTGCAATCCTGTTTGATTGCCCTGAAGACATCGAGGTAGAAGCAGTCGGAGGAGACTGTTCGGCTGAGGTCAGCTTTGCAGCTCCTGATGCAATTAGAAACTGTTCAATTTTGAACGGTGAAAATTTTGATGGTGTAGGTGCTCCAAATCTTCCTTTGGGCTGGACTACCCAGACCGATCAGGGAACTTCAAACAATTGGATTACGGTCAGCAGCCAATCTTCATCATCACCCAACTCGGCATTTGCTCCCAATCTTGGTTCAACGAGTTTGTCATCTTTGACATCTCCCGAATTCCAGATTGTCAGTACAACTGCAAAACTTAAATTTGATATCAGACATATTTGTGAGACCAACTATGACGGTGCAGTCCTTGAATATAGCACCGACAACGGTACCACCTGGAAAGACATACTGAACGGTGGAGGAACATTTGTTTCGGGCGGTTATACCCATACACTGAGCACATTCTACGGAAATCCGTTGGCCGGCAGACAGGCATGGTCAGGAAGTTCGACTTCATTTAAAAATGCAGTGGTCAATCTGAATGCTTCAATGAACGGTCAGACTGTTAAATTCAGATGGAGAATGGCATCGGATACTTCAGTCGGATCAGAGGGTGTATGGATTGATAATGTAGAAGTTGAAGGTGTTCCCGATCCGGCTCCGATTTCGGTATCGCAAACTGAGGGGCTTCCTTCGGGCAGTGAATTCCCGGTAGGCACCAATGTGGTGACTTTCCAGGCTGATGACGGCAATGGCAATGTTACTACCTGTTCATTCAATGTAATTGTAACAGATGCAATTGCTCCTGTAATTGACTGTCCGGCTGATCAGACGGTCAGTGTTCCAACCGGCGGTACATACATACTGCCTGATTACTGGGCAAACGGAGATGTCTCTGCAACCGACAACTGCTCATCGATTTCAGATGAAACCCAAAACCCTGTTGCAGGGACTCCATTGAGTCCGGGTGTTCATACCATTGAATTTACGGTTACAGATACTTCGGGTAATGTTGCAGACTGCAGTTTCCAACTGACTGTTTCAGAAGATGGAGGCAGTGGTTCTGACGCTTGTTTTGAAGAGGATTTCTCAGATATTGTAAACGGAAACAGCACAGAGACAACTGGTTCGGGTGCAGTTTGGAACGGTAATGATAATTTCCCGACGGTTGAAAAAGCATACCAGGCGGGGGGTGCAGTCAAACTGGGTACCGCCTCACTGATCGGCTCGATCGAATCAAGAGATTTGACAGAAATATCGGGTGACATCAGCGTGAACATTATGGTGAAAGGCTGGACAAATATTGAAGGAAGTCTGAAAGTCAGCATTGACGGACAGGAACAGATACTGAGCTATACCGCAAAAATGGCAGATCCGTTTGAAGAGGTTACAGCAAGCTTCACAGGAGTAGCGGCCGGTTCAAAACTAAAAATAGAGACGACTGCCAAACGTGCATTTATCGACAATGTTGAAATCATCTGTGATGGCGGTGAAGAACCAGAGGATGGCTGTTTGGATGCTCCCAACGGACAATGGGGCGATTATACTCCGGTCTGCTTCGGTCTGCCCGAAATCGTTGCTGATCTTTCATGGCCTGGTGAATTTTCAATCGTTCACCTGACCGCAGGTGTCGAATATACATTCTCAAGTTCTGTTTCAACTGATTTCATCACCATTTCGGATGAAGACGGTACCACAGCGCTTGCCAGCGGGGTTTCTCCTGTAATCTGGACACCCGGAACAAGTGGTGCCTACAGGTTCTATACCCATCTTGATGAGAACTGTACTTATGATAGCAGTTTCAGAGACAGAATCATTCAATGCGGAACTCCGGTCATCATTGACGAACCTGATTTCGATTGTTTCCAGGGAGACGGCATCACCTCTTCATTTGACGATGGATACAATATTACGATTTCTTCAGCCTTCAGAGCAGCTGATGACTTTACGGTAGAACCCGGTATTGAATTTACTCTGAGACAGATTACAATCGACACAAATCAGCAGACAGTTCCGACTTCTGCCACCATCAATATCCGTCAGGACAATGCCGGCACACCTGGTGGAATCCTTGAAACGATTACCATGGCTCCTTCCAATGCAATTCAATATGGAATCGCATTCGAAGACCCGGTTTATCATCTGATTTTTGATCTGGATGAACCCCTGGTATTCGGAGAAGGTACTTATTGGATAGAACCTGCAATGAGTGCTCCGGGAGGTGAGATAGTGTGGTGGCTTGCCACTTCAACCAATCCTCACGGTTCTGCTCCATACAGAAGTCTGGACGGAGGTACAACCTGGACACCTGACACTTCCGGTTTGGATATGGTATTCTTTGTAGCAGGAGATTGTGACAATGCTACTGGTGGTGGTGAAGACTGCGATCAGGGTGACGACAGCAACCAATTTGAAAATGGTTTCAACATCATTGCCGGAGGCGATTTCAGAAATGCAGATGACTTCTTTGTATCTGCCGGCAATACGCTCAATATACAGCAGATTGAACTGAACGTACTTGCATCAGAGCATTTTGCCACCATGAACTTCAACTTCTATGAAGACGATGGAGGCAAACCGGGCAGCACCATCATTCAAACGGTTCCCAATGTACCGGTGACCACTGTTGCAATTGGCAGTAACTTCGGTTATATAGTCTATGCAACCTTTGCTGATGTAAACCTGACATTTACCGAAGGACATTACTGGATGCAGCCGGAGGCAAATACCGGAGGCGGTGCAGCATTTTGGGAAATTACCACACTGGGGTCATTGGGTGATCCGATTGTAACCAGCGAACTCGGAGGTCCATGGGTACCGGATATTGACGGCAGCCAAGGCGTGTTCAAACTGCATTGTGAACCGGTAGATCCGCCTGAAGAACAGTGTCTGTTTACTATTACATATGATGTGGAACCAATCACAAGAGTTGTCCTTTCAGACATTGACAATCCGTCAAGTCCTGTAATAAACGGATCTCCGGCGCTTGAAGACTTTACTTCTGTCATCGGTCATCTGGCACCAGGCGCGAGCTATGAAGCAGCGTTTGAAGGAAACACAAGCGGAGCTTTCACCAACTATTTCACCATCTGGATCGACTTTGATCAGAACGGTACTTATGAAAGCAGTGAAATGTTTGAGATTGGATCCATATACAATTCAACCGGTACAGACGGACAGCAGGCAATTGCCAACATTCTGATTCCTTCCGGGGCTCCTTTGGGAACCACTACCATGAGGGTTATCAAGAACTACAACAGTTCACCGACTGATCCGTGCGGTATTTACGGTTATGGACAGGCTGAGGATTATACCATAGTGATTGAAGAACTCACCGACTGCTCGGGTACACCTGAAGGCGGTACAGTAACGGTAAATCCTGATCACGGCAATCCGGGATCGACCTATGCCGTATCTGCATCCGGTTACACAATCGGAAACGGACTGACTTATCAGTGGCAGTCCAACACCGACGGCGCAGGCTGGGTGAATGAAGGAACTGCGACCAGCACATATTCTGCTTACTCCGCTACCGCACCGGAAGAGATTGGAAGCGAGGTAGAATGGAGACTTGAAGTTACCTGTACAAATTCGGGTGAAACTGCACTTTCAGCTACCGATACGTTCACTGTTGAACTGATTTACTGTGAACCGGATGTACTGATTGTAGAACCGATTACAAGAGTGGTATTCTCAGACATTGACAACCCGTCAGATCCAAACAGTACAATTGGATATGAGGACTTTACGTCAATCATCGGCAATGTGGACAGGTCAATTACCTATCCGATTGCACTTGAAGGAAACACGGAAGGTGCCTATACCAACTTCTTTACTGTATGGGTTGACTGGAACCACAACGGAACCTTCGAGCCATCTGAAATGTTTGAGATTGGATCCATATACAATTCAACCGGTACAGACGGGCAGCAGGCAACCGGTGAGATCACCGTACCTGCAGATGCAGTGATTGGCGTGACCCGTATGCGTGTAATCAAGAACTACGACAGTTCACCGACTGATCCGTGCGGCAGTTACATCTTTGGTCAGATCGAAGACTACTCGATTAATGTTCAGAGCCTCGGTACAGGTGATATGGATATTTATGACTTCAGTTACTGGCCAAACCCGACCAAGGGCGTAATCAATATCCAAAGTCAGAAAGAAATCAGAATGATTGAAGTTATGAATCTCGCCGGACAAAAAGTGATGGCAGATCAAAAACTCAATCAGAATCAGATCAATATCTCTCAATTGAGTTCTGCAACTTATCTGTTCAGAGTTCATTTTGCAGACGGTAAAGTCAGAACATTCAAAGTTCTTAAAAAGTAAATTATAGTATAACCAATTACAGAAAGAGCCTCCGACCGGAGGCTCTTTTTTTTGTTGTAAATGACACAGATTAAAATGGAAGATTGATGCTTTCCGGATCAATCAGTTCATAGGTATAATTATTTTCAAGAAAACTGACAGGAACGCTTTGAGAGCCAAAAATCTCTTTTTCGGTAAATCCCCAGGGCGACCAGTAATCGTGCAATACCTGACCAAAAATTTTTTCTTTCCAAGGTCTGAAAATCGGTTTGCTGCCTTTCTGAACCACCGGGAGTGCATCGATGGTGATGCTTTTGCCATCGGTTGTAATTTTGAATTCTTTTGGATACTGAAGCAGATAATTTGAATACAGAAACCGGGCACACAATTCTTCAAACTGTATCGGATGAAGTACATGACCCTTTGTTTTTGACAAAATCTCTTTGTATTCATTATACAGTACTCCGTTGTCCTGAAGGATGGCAATGATTCCAAAACCATTGAGTCCCAAAGAGAATATCAGATTGACCGCATCATCTCGGTAATTGAATATATCCTGCGAATATTTGAGTTGAACCACAGAAATACTCCAAGGTTTGTTTTGGGTGAAATTTACCGGCGAAATCAAGGATTGAAGCATCAGGTGAAAATATCCGAATCTTTCCTTCAAAACATCCGAAAGCCTGAATTCAATCTCCTGTTCGTCAGCTCTTTTTCTCTCAAGCAGCATTTCCTGATACAATATGCCATAGACAATCCTGCCCGACCACAGAAAAAGTTTTTGGCTGTCCAATGAATTGACAGCTTCAAAACCCTTGTCAAATGCTTCTTTGATTTCAAAATCGAGTTTCTCAATTGCTTTTTTCACACGATCAGAACAAGGCAGACTCATCGAGCCATAGGTACTGTGATTGACAGCGTCCATCATTTCGAATTTTCTGTTGTGATAATCAAAGCGGTCAAGCACCCATTCGGGAAAAACAGTGATGACCTCATTGGGGCCTGTCAGATCGTCACCCGACAGAAAGCAGGTGTGATCATCAAAATGATAGGTTTCAAACGGATTGTATAATTGAAGTGACATTGTTTTATAATTAAAAATCCAAAATTAGAGATTAAAACGGAGCGGTTCAAATCTTCTAAACTGAAGTTTGTTTGTTCCGTTTCAAAATTATTGGAAATGCTGTTTCAGATTAAACTTTGATTTTGTTTATCTTGCAGCCGATTATGTTTGGTAGAATTTCAATAATTTCAATCCTGCTGATTCTGACACTTTCCTGTGCCAGACAAGGGACTCCGTCGGGCGGGCCAAAGGATGAAACAGCTCCAAAATATTTGAATTCCACACCCGATACGCTGTCTCTGAATGTTCCGACCGATCTGACCGAAATTAAAATTAATTTTGATGAATATGTGGTGCTGAAAGATCAGCAGAACAATGTGATTATCTCGCCATCGCTCGGAAGTTCGGTTAATTTCTATCCGACGGGATCAGCTGCCAAAACGCTGAGAATCAGAATGGATGAGCCGCTCGAGGAAAATACGACTTATAACATTAATTTTGGAAATGCGATTCAGGACAACAACGAAGGAAATATACTCAAAGATTTCCATTTTGTTTTTTCGACCGGCGATTTTATCGATTCACTGATGGTATCGGGCAAGGCGAATGTGCTTTCTGAACGCAATTTGCCCAAGAATCTGATCGTGGGGCTTTATCCGATTGATTCATTGTACAATGACAGCATTATTTTAAAACAAAAACCATTTTATGTAGCCAGGCCGGGAGAAGACGGAAATTTCAAACTGAATTATCTGCATCCGGGAAAATATCAGCTGATTGCATTCAATGACGAGGTTGAAAACATGCAGTTTGATCCGTCAAAAGAAAAAATTGGATTTTCAGCCGTTCCTCTGGAACTGGATTCGAACCAAACGATGAATCTGATGCTTTTTGATCAGCAGCAGACTTATAAAATCGATAAAGCGGAACAGAAAGACTACGGGCATTTGGTTTTTAAATTCAGCGGACAGCCGGATGAAGTGGAAGTTGAACCGATGGATTTTGACTTTACGACCTCAAAAGTTTCATATCAGCCAAAGAGCGATTCACTCAATTTCTGGTTCAATCCCGCAATTGATACGATTGGCGAAAAGGCAAGAAGAATCAAATTTGCAGTCAGACACAAAGACCGGACAGATTCTGTTTCTTTGGTTTACAATCCGACACAGACCCGCAAGCTGAAAATTGAATCAAAACAAAAATTGAGCTTTGTACCCGACAGAAAAGTACAACTGACAGCAAATTATCCAATCAGCCGATTGGATTCCTCTTTTGTTTCGGTTTTTAAGGATACAATTCAAATCAGTCCAAAACTGATTCCGGATTCAAAAAATGAAAATGCTTTTACAGTTGATTTTCCGATTGAATTGAATTCAAAATATGATATAGAATTCTATCCGGGCGCGCTGACCGATTTCTTTGGCGAAACAAATGATACTTTGAAATACAGTTTCAGTGTGAAAACAAGAAATGAATACGGCAATCTGAAGCTGATATTGGGCAATCCGCCAGAACATCCTTTCTTTTTGAAATTAATGAGTGAAAAAGATGAGGTTTTGGATGAACAGTACACAGACCAGACTGAGTTTGTGTACAATTATTTGAATCCGGGAAATTATTATTTCAGGATTTTTGTGGATGAAAATGAAAACGGATTTTGGGATACCGGTGATTTTTTTGAAAGAAGATATCCCGAACCGGCATTTGTCTATCCCGATCTGATCAACATTCGCTCAATGTGGGATACAGAAGAAAACTGGGTTTTGCCGTCTGACGAGTCTCAGTCAATCGATGATGTTCCGGAGCCGGAGGAATCTGCCGATCAATAAGATCAGAATCAGCTGAAAAGAATTAAGGAAGCCTCATTCAGAATGAGACTTCCTCCTTTTCAAAAATAATTAGGTTGGTATTAATTATTAATGAATTTTCTCGAAACCGTTTCCCCGGTAACCGTCCTGACGACCACCACTACGATCTGCTTGCTGTACATCGCAGTCGGGATGCTGTGCTCCCTGCTGTTGATGCCGGTTTTGCTGTAGATCGGGCGTCCTGCCAGATTGAATACTTCCACCTCAGCAATCTGATCGATTGATGAATTGATAACAATCCGGTTGTCTTTTTTTGCAAATCCGATTTGGTTGCCGGAAATTGAAATATCTACACTTGAGATTCTGTTTTTTGTATAAACAATCAGGAATCTGTCCTCAAATTCTCCGGCTCTTGTCTTGAATTTATATGCTTTTTCACTCAGATTGACTGTAATGTTCAACAATTTGTCGATCAGATAAATATTTTGACCGTCCGCAAATACACCTTCTTTGTTGTAAATTGAAAAGATATAGGTGCCTTCCTGATAAGCTCTGTATCCCAAGCGAACCTTGTCATAAACTCTGAACGGCGCTTTTCCCTGAATCACTACCTGATAATCTTCGGCCATTGTAAAGATATCATCTGAATTTCCCATTGTATCCGAATCATCCAGCCAGTATTCATCTCTTCCTCCCTCAAAGTAAACGACTGCTGTCATCACCTCTACATTGCCTGGAGAAGTCATGGTCAGCCAATAACGGTCAGTTTCAGAACCGGTACCGTTTTCTTTGCCGTAATAATCAGGGCCACTGGTAGCAACCCTCATTGAATTGTCAAAATGGATGGAACCCGCCTGAATTGCTCGTGCAAGGAAACCGTTTCCAACTGTAACAATACCGTCGGGAACTCTTGCATCTTCTTCCCCAGCATGCGGAGTGTTGGGCGCAGCAATACCTGTTCCGGTGATAATATTGTAAAGCGCATAATTTACTCCATCGTAAGTTGAGCCCTGTTGTTCAAATACTGTATTGTTTCTGTTGTCCCAGAACTGAACATTTGGGTCCATCACATCCGTATTTGCAGCATAAAGCAGACTCAAATCTAAATTTGAAGGATACGGATTTCCGACCAGATTATATCCCAAACCGTTTTTGGTCAGTTCATAATCCAATTCGCCGTTAAATGGAACACCTTTGAAAACCGCCTCTCCGTTTCCGGTTTGACCTTCTTTCATTGCCAATGCCCGACCCGGTACATAGCTGCCGTCTGTGTTTACAAAATAATCAGTTGCTTCATCATATTTGAGCGCGTAAGTGGCTCCCGGATAGATTGATTTCAGATTTTGACCCACCAAAGCAGAATTTACAAAATTGTACTGTTTTCTTTCCTGAGAGAACACAAATTCTTTTTTCAGTGTTACCGCACCGGTATTGATTGCATCGTCTTTGATCTGAATCAGATTTGCATCTTTTTCAATGATGAAATTTTCGCTGTTGTTTGCTCCGTTGCTGATAAAGTCGGTTACTGTAAGTATGCTGCCTTCTTTAACGGTCAGGCTTCCTCCGTCTTCGACTGTAAGATTTTTTGCAATTGCATCAGTCGTGTCAATAAAAACTGTTTTTCCATTTGGAATTCTCACACAGTTTTCAGTCGTCGGCACTTCATTGTTTGACCAGTTTTCAGCAAGGCTCCAATTGCTGTTATCGGCAATAAAGTCAACATCGCTCAGACTGACGGTCAGCGGAACTCTTTGTCCGTGAAAGATTCCATTGTCAGCTTCCACATAAAAAGTTGTTGTTTCTGTAACAACCGGACTCCAGCTTTCGCCCGAAACTGTTGTCTTAATCGGTGTGCCGCCTGTTTCTTCCAGATACCAGTTGATGTCTGCTTCGGCCGTTGCGCTCACAGAAACCGTTTCTCCGCTGCAAAATTTATTCTCTGAAACAGAAAGTATTTTTGGACCTCTCGGCGCTGCACTGACTGCATAGATATTTGCAATATTTTTAGTTGGAGTTGAATTTGTTGAGGTGATTTTGATCTGACTGATTTTTCGGTTGTAATCAAGATCAACCAATTCAATCTGATAAATTCTTGGATTGTCAATTGAATAAATTGGTGATGAATACAGTGTCCTGCCGATTTTTGAACCCGGAATTGCAATATAAGGCGAGTTACCGTTCCAGTCATTTACCGCAATATCTGAAAACATATCACTGCTGCCGGTCTGATAAACCACTTCAATATTCAGATTGGGCTGACCGTTGCTGCCTGTAACGGCAAGATAAAGAGTGGTCAGTTCCGTCGGATTGTCTAAAATAAGTGTCTGCGTACTGTGATTTTTGATTTTCAGTGAATTATTGGCCGAATAATCCTGCAGATAATATTTTAATTCGTAAGGTGCCTGTGTACCGCCTGTATTTTTCAGGACGCGATTTTGAGGCAGGCCGTTCAATATGTTCATGCCATTGAGGAATGAGCCGTTCACCGCCCAAACATTGTTCATATTTGCACCGGTCGGGCTGTCAACCGATGTTGTGGTTGAAGCAACTGTATTTGTATTTCCGTTTGCAATCACATCTTCATTGAACCCGCTTACTTCAATCGGTGTATAACTTCCGGCAACAAATGATTCGGGCAGAGTCCAGCTGCTTGTTTCTTCTGCACAGTTTGCTCTGACTCTGTAATAATATTCGGTTCCCGAATGCAGTTCACTGATGGTTTGTGAGAGTCCGTTGATTCCCGAAACCTCAGGATTGCCGTCAAACGAACCGGTATTGTTCCATTCGATATCATAAGAAACCGGATCAGTGCCTTTGCCTGATGCCGCCCAATTCAGATTGGCTGTCAGATGTGTGATATTGGTTGCAGCAGTAATAACAGGTGAGTAGCACAAGGGTGAAGCAATCACTTCAAATTCATAATCCTCTGCTTCGCCGTAATATTCCCAACCGGTTCCGCCAGATACATAGCTATAAAAACGCTCGCATGGTGAAAAATCCATTGCATAGTTCATTTCACCGGTCGGAACACCTTCGTAATAGTAAATTCCGTATCCGTTTCTGATTCTTATTTTATAGTTTCCCGGAGCAGTCCCTTCAGGGATATGAATACTGAAACTTGCAAAATCAACTCCTGTTTCACTGTCATACACCAATTCCAAAGGTTCTTCAAAACTGGCTGATTTGTTCCAGTCAATCCATACTTTGTATCTCGCAGTTTCGTCTCCTTCAGCTATGACATTGATAATTTCACCCGGATATTGTTTTGCCTTTTCAGGCCAGCCTGAAAAATCCTGATAACCGCTTGCATAGCCGCTGGTTACATGAATTTCGGGTGAAAGATCACTGTTGAATTTAACACGATTGATATACAATTCTTTTGCTGAAGTCAACGTCTGAGGCTGACACAATAAATCTTGTGCATATACAAAACCGGTAGATGTAATCAGAGTAGAAAACAAGACAAGTTTACTGATAAACTTTTTGACGAACCCCAAGGAATTTCTTCCTTCCGGGTAAGAAGTAGGTAGGTTAATCATTTTTGGTTTAGGTTTGGTGGTACAAAAGTACAGCTATTTTGTTAATAACCAATTTTTTTTGAAATTTTTTTTTCGCTGAAAATTAGTGGGTTGAAATCACTTTTTAAAAAGGGTTGTTTTCCTGAAATTGTTTAAAAGTTTAAAAACCTTTTTAAAAAATAATATTGAGCTGTCTCAACTTACTTTTGTATCATTTTGATTTTGTTTGTTTTCAAGTTTAATTCCTCCAAAAAGCCAAATAATTCCTGAGAACGAAACAATTGCCGTGAAAACCGAAAACGAAAGCGCAACACTTGCAGAAATGTCCGGATTGAAGTCATACCAATGTGCACCGTAATAAAACACTGCTTCACGAATCCCAATGCCTGCAAACGAAATAATCGACAGCACACTTGATACAAGAAACAGCAGCAGATAAATAAGATAATGACCATCAATATGAAATGATTTCAGTACAAATAAAACACAGCCAAGCTGAAGCAGTTGTATCAGAATCGAATATGCAAAAACGACATAAACCCTTTTTTTGTGGCTGTGCAGATAACGAATCACCCATTTCAGTATAATCATCGTTACCACAAATCCGCAGACCCCGATTCCGATATTCCAAAACCGGCTGAGCGGTGTTTCAATAAATAAAATCAGCATGGAAGCAAGAAAGCCGATAGCGACTACGCCGATAAATCTCTCGATAAAGACCACCTCTCCGATTTTTTTAAACGATTTTTGATGTGATTTGTTCAACAGATAAACTTTATAGGCATCTCCGCCGACACCGCCCGGCAGAAAAAAATTATAAAACATACCCAGCAGATAGAGCCGAATATTGACCAAAAAACTCATTCGAATTCCGATTTTTCTGATAAAAAGGTCAAATCTTAAAACCGAAATCAGCTGTGAAGCCAAAAAACAAATGATTGCCAGACCAAAGTAAATCAGATTGGCAACCCGCATCAGTCTGCCGATCTGCCTCCAGTCGAGTTTGCTGAATATCAGCCATATCAGTAAGGCGCTGACAGTAATTTTAAGAATGGTTGTCAGTTGTTTTCTCAGTTTCGATCTCACCGATATATATTTTTCTGATTTTATAAGGTCTTTTCTGCTGCGATTCAAAATAGGTTCTCATCTGCAAATCAATGATGATACCTGTGGTAAAAAACTGTACACCGAGAAACAGCAGCAGTATTCCCAAAATCAGCAGCGGACGGTTTCCGATGTCTTCACCCAAAGCGAATTTGACAATCAGCAAATATACCAAAATCAACCCGCCCAATGAGCACGAAAAAAAACCAAAGTTACCAAACAGATGAATCGGCTTTTGTGAATATTTTCTCTGAAACAGCAGCAGAATCAGGTCGTTGATGACCTTGGTGGTTCGCCCCAGTCCGTACTTTGATTTTCCAAACTGTCGCTGATGATGTCTGACATTTACTTCGGTAACTCTGGCGCCGTTTAGAAAGGCAAGCAAAGTAATGTATCGGTGCATTTCGCCATACAGATTCAGTTCTTTTGCGGTTTCACGGTTAAAGACTTTCAATGCACAGCCGTGATCCTTGATGTCGAGTTTGGTCGTTTTTCTGATGATCCAGTTTGCAATCTTTGAAGGAAAAGTACGAATGAAATTGTCTTTCCTTTTTTGTCTGATTCCGGTTACCACATCCCAATCTTCAGACTTTGCTTTGTTGTACATCGTCAGTATATCATCCGGATCATTCTGAAGATCACCGTCCATGGTAATGATGTAATCTCCTTTTGCATAATCGATTCCGGCAGCCAGCGCAAGACTCTGACCGTAATTTTTTTTCAGCTCTATGAGCACAATTCTCGGATCGTTTATTTCTTTGATAATCCGACAGGTGGCATCTGTGGAACCGTCATCGACCAATATGATTTCATAATCTTTCCCTTTGAGTGCACTGTTTATTCTCTGAACAAGCAGCGCCGCATTTTCTTCCTCATTATAGACCGGGACGACCACCGATAACTTTTCGGAAATTAAATTGTCAATCATTTTTAATTCCTAATTTAGCCATTGAAAAATGACAAGGCTAAGATAAAACAAAATTGATGAGACTCAATTCCCAAAGCGGATATTTCTATTATTTCTTAATTCTGTTTGCCGCAGGGATGCTGTGCTTCATCAATTTGGGCGGAACCCGTATTTTTATTCTTGACGAAGCCAAAAACGCAGAAGCTGCGCGTGAAATGCTGCTCGGCAGCAATTGGGCGGTTCCGGTTTTTAACGGCGAATTGAGGGTTGACAAACCGCCGCTTCATTACTGGCTGATGATGATTTCGTACAAACTTTTTGGCGTGAGCGCTTTCGCAGCACGATTTTTTTCAGCCCTGTTTGGTGTACTCACCATCGTTTCATCTTTTCATTTCACAAAAAAGTTTTTGGGTCGCAAAATTGCTGCAATTACAGCTTTCATACTCTGTTCGTCCATCTTTTTTGTACAGGAATTTCATCTGGCGGTTCCCGATCCTTATCTGATTTTTTTCTTGAGCTTTGGACTTTTTAATTTTTATGATTTCTACAAAAATCAAAAACACAGCAGCGGACTTCTATTTTATGTCTCAATCGGACTGGCGGTTTTGTCAAAAGGGCCGGTTGCTATCGTTTTGTCGGGACTGACCGTATTTGTGTTTTTAATATTTAAAAAAGAATTAAAACTCAAAAATATATTGAGAATCAGGCCCATAATTGGCAGTCTGATTGTTCTGCTGATTTCCGCTCCCTGGTTTGTCAGAGTTCATCAGCTGACTGGCGGAGAATTTACAAAAGGTTTTTTTCTTGACCACAATCTCAGTCGTTTTGGAAGCGAAATGGAAGGTCACGGCGGACTGCCGATTGTCACACTGCTGTTTGTAATTCTTGGTCTTCTTCCGTTTTCCTTTTTTGTGATTCAGGGATTTGTACAAAGTTGGAAACACAGAAAGTCAGATGATTTTATACTGTTCTCATTTGTGCTTTCTTCGGTGTTTATACTGTTTTTCAGTATTTCATTTACAAAACTGCCCAACTATCCGATGCCCGCCTATCCGTTTGTTGCAGTGCTGATTGCATTTTATCTGAAAAAAGTTTTGAATCAAAAAATCGGGCTGAAAGGCTATCGAATCAGTTTGTGGGTGCTCTTTGGAATTAGCCTTTTGATACCGATTACTGTTTATATTATATTGACATTTATAGAACCCGAACTGTACAGTGTCCATCTTTCATCGATTCAACTGGCGATACTTCCTGCAGGAACGGCTTTGTCATTATATTATCTGAAACGTAAAAAATTATTTGAAAGCATGCTGGCATTGGGAGCCTGTTTTATGTTTCTTTCGCTCGAATTGTTTCAATTTATTTATCCCGGAATTTCGATGAAAAGTCCTGCGGTGATGGCAAAGGAGGTGATGAAACCTGATGATGATGTTATTATTTACAAAGGTTATGATCCGGCACTTCTTTTTAACTTTGAAAGAACTTACCAAATCAAAGAGACCAAACAGGAAATCTTTGAATTTTTAGAATCAAATCCGGACACCAAAATTATTACAAAAAAGAAATTTTTCGATACCGACTGGCTTGATGAAGATACCGAAGTTTTCATGGAGCAAAAGGCTCTGTTTGAGAATTATACGATTGTAATTTTCAGATTGAACCGATTTTAATCAATTGTGCTGCAAATCAAATCTCTATGGAAGCTTTCGGAAAAATTAATCTTCACAAAAAAATTGGGCAATTTTCCAATTCCATGATGGGAGAGCTTTCAGAATATGTCGAATTTTTGCTGTACAAATGCGGAAATGATTTGAACCGAGCCGACGGCGAGGACACAGGAAATTTTGCGAATGGAGGAAAAGCAACAGCAATGTTGGTGATTTTTCAAAGAAAAAATAGAATCATCCAATAAACTCCGGGACTGCGAATGACTCAATTAATTTGTATATAAAAGGAATTCTCTTGGTTTTTAATTAGTTTTGCAATCAGAACAGATGGATAAAAAAGTAATCGTTATCACCGGCAGTTCATCCGGAATTGGGGAAGCACTGGCCGGCTACTTTGCAGCTGAGGGGCACACGGTTTACGGATTGTCGCGGTCAAAAGGCAATCAGTCAAATTTCACACATATAGCAACTGATGTGACAGATCGTGAGAATGTTTTTCGGTCAATTGCCCGGATCGCCAAAGAATCCGGTCGGATTGATGTGTTGATTAACAACGCCGGAATCGGTATGCTTGGGACAGTTGAAGATGTGAAAAAAGAAGATTTTGACAAACTGATGAATGTGAATGTTTATGGTGTGATTTATACGCTTCAGGCAGTTCTTCCGCTGATGCGAAAACAGTCTTCGGGTCATATCATCAATATTTCTTCGATTGCGAGCAATCACGGCCTGCCGTTCAGAGGCTGTTATTCTGCATCAAAATCGGTTATCGACCGGCTGACTGAGGCGCTTCGTCTTGAAAATCAAAAGACTGGAATTGAGATTTTTGCACTCAGTCTCGGCGACATCAGAACATCGATTGCAGACAGCCGGATTTACAGTACGGTTTCGCCTTTTTATAAGTTGAAATACAAAAAACTGCAGAAAATCATAGACGAGGAAGTCAATCAGGGAATGAAACCCGAGGAGCTGGTGCCGATTATAGGGAAGTACATTTACCGAAAAAATTTAAAATCGCATTATACCATCGGCAAACCGATTCAGAAATTTTCAATCACACTGAAACGGATTCTCGGTCAGAGATATTTTGAAAAGCTGCTTGCCCGCTATTCAAAATTGGATTGAGTACTGTAAGGGCTAAACTGCAGATGATTACAACATTAACTGAATCAGCGGATTAGTTTTTAAGATCAATGATTTGGTCAATTGAAACAGGACTGATAAAAATCTTATTTTTCATTGGAATCGAATCAGTTGATTGACTTATATTTGCACAAAATTTAGAAAAACAGAATTTAAACGAATTAATCTTAAAAATAATGGCAAATTCAAAAGGTAAAATTGCACAGATCATCGGACCGGTCATTGACGTTGTTTTTGAAAACACTGAGACACTTCCAAAAATTTATGATGCACTTGAAATCAAAAGAGAGGACGGTTCATCTTTAATCCTTGAGGTTGAACAGCATATCGGTGAAGACACCGTTCGCTGCATTGCGATGGATTCTACCGACGGACTGTCGAGAGGCCAGGAGGTTATCGAACTGGGAGGACCGATTGTTATGCCGACCGGAGAGGCAGTAAATGGCCGTGTGTTCAATGTGGTTGGAGATGCCATTGACGGTTTGGGAAATATTGACAAGTCAAACGGCTTGCCGATTCACAGACCTGCCCCGAAATTTGATGAATTGTCAACTTCATCAGAGGTTTTGTTTACCGGAATCAAAGTGATTGACCTGATCGAACCTTATGCAAAAGGCGGTAAGATTGGTCTGTTCGGAGGTGCCGGTGTTGGTAAGACCGTATTGATTCAGGAGTTGATCAACAATATTGCAAAAGGTCACGGCGGTTTGTCTGTATTTGCCGGAGTGGGTGAAAGAACCCGTGAGGGTAACGACCTGCTGCGTGAAATGCTCGAAGCCGGAATTATCCGTTACGGCGATGCATTTATGGAGTCGATGGAAAAAGGAGAATGGGATTTGTCAAAAGTTGACAAGGATCTTGCAAAAGAATCAAAAGCAGCCTTTGTGTTCGGTCAGATGAACGAACCTCCCGGCGCACGTGCGAGAGTTGCATTGTCGGGTTTGACACTTGCAGAATACTATCGTGACGGAGACGGTTCGGGTCAGGGACGTGACGTACTTTTCTTTATTGACAACATCTTCCGTTTTACCCAGGCAGGTTCTGAAGTATCTGCGCTTCTGGGGCGTATGCCTTCTGCTGTTGGTTATCAGCCGACGCTGGCAACCGAGATGGGAGCGATGCAGGAACGAATTACCTCGACCAAAACCGGCTCAATCACATCTGTACAGGCAGTTTATGTACCTGCTGATGACCTGACCGACCCGGCGCCTGCAACTACTTTTGCCCATCTGGATGCCACTACGGTACTGTCAAGGAAAATTGCTTCACTGGGTATTTATCCTGCAGTGGATCCGCTGGATTCAACTTCAAGAATTCTTACGCCCGAAGTGGTTGGTGATGAGCATTACAACACCGCACAGAAAGTGAAAGAGATTCTTCAGAGATACAAAGCACTTCAGGACATTATTGCCATCTTGGGAATGGAAGAACTTTCTGAAGAAGACAAATTGGTCGTACACAGAGCAAGAAGGGTACAGAGATTCCTTTCACAGCCTTTCCATGTGGCAGAACAGTTTACCGGTAACCCTGGCGTTTTGGTTGACATCAAAGACACCATCAAAGGTTTCAACATGATTCTGGACGGTGAAGTGGATCAGTATCCTGAAGCTGCGTTCAACCTGAAAGGTACCATTGAAGATGTAATCGAAGCAGGTGAGAAAATGTTGGCAGAAGTAAATGCTTAATCATTAATCCGACTGATTTTTAAACAACGTACAAATGCAATTAAACATTATAACTCCGCAATATGTAGTCTTTGAAGGCGAGGTGGATTCTGTGACCGTTCCGGGTAAAGGAGGAGAATTTCAGATGCTGAACAATCACGCAGCTGTGGTGTCTTCACTGTCAAAAGGAACAATTAAGATTAAGGTTCACTCCAAATCTACCGTAAATTATGAAAACCTCAGCGGTCATCTGAAACAGTCCCCTGCCAATGAGTTTGTATATCTTTTTGATATCAGTGGCGGAGTGGTTGAGATGAACCACAATGTGGTGACTATTCTGGCGAGTTAAACAAAGTTTTAAGTGATAAAAAAATCCCGGAAGCATTGCTTTCGGGATTTTTTGTTTTTATAATAGAAATTCTGATTATTCAGTCAGCTGTGCGGTAAGGAATATTCTTGCCATATTTTCGTTCATATTTGTACAAGTCGTATTTGGCGCACGGTTTCCATAATAAAGGCTAACTGATCCGGCAGCGCTTTTTCTTAAATTCCTGCCGTATAGTCGCACCGTATGATTTCCGGGTGTCATGTTTTGAAACAGACCGTTTATCTCAAATTTCTTCCAGGTACATGCAGAAATCTCTCCGGTATAGAATTTCCGAACCACTTTTAATTGACCGTCCACAAACAGTCCGATGGCAAAGCTGTAGTATGTTGTAGTGGTGTTGTTCAATTGTGCCATTCCTTCAGCCGAGATAAACACATCATTTGCAGTCTCGCTTGGTGAAATGGTTACACTGACTCCCAAGTCGGTCCAGCCGTTTGTATTTGAGTTCTCCGTAAATGAAGGCACGGTATTCGGCCAGTTGGATGATGAAACACCGGATGTTGAATTCGCCGAATAATTAATTGTTCTTTGCAAAATTGCTTCTGCATCACTGATTCTGAAGTTCCGAATCCATCTGTTTGGAGAAACATTGGTATCCCAAAAGTACAGTCTGTCTGAACCTGTGTCCAAAAGTGTAAGGCCGTGAACCGGATTTTGAACCGGAGTCTGATTGTCATCGAAGGTGCCGTTGAAATTAGCTCTTGGAAACAGGAACCCCGCTTCTGTATCTCTGATCTCCAAAACAGCAGACGGATCGGGAGTGTTCACTGTTTTATCTTTTGTTATCAGTACCTGTGCATTTGCTGCCCCAAAAAATCCAAGCAGACCTATAGCAATCGTATTTTTTAATAATTCATTCATGATATTAGAAATTGAAAGGTTGGTTAACTAAGGCTACAGCCGACATTCTTGCTTCAAAATCATTCAGGTGATTGTTGCTGCTGTTATTGCAACTACCGACTGTATTTCTTCCGCCCCAGGTAATGTTAACATTTGAACTTGAAGTCAGGTTTTTTATTGCAAACTTTATGGTATGACTGCCTGCACTGAGATTATTGACCGTTCCGTAAACGGTAAATGGTCTGTAACTGCAATTTTCAACCATTGGGGTAGAAACCGGCTTGATATCGACAAGAATATCATCTACAAATATCCCGATAACACTCTGTACTGTACCGCCCGATGAGGTATTATTGACCTGTGTCATACCGGTAACTGTGAAAATTGTCTGATTAACAGCTCTGTCAATCACCACATTCATTGTCAAATCATCAACGACGCTCCAATTATTTCCTGCCAGAGGTGAGCCTATTGAATTCAGCGTGTTGGAAAATTGCCCGGGAGTAAAATTTTGTTTGACAGTATTTGTCTCTGAATAATATTTGGTCAGATTGTCCAGCAAAAGTCCGTTCAGGTCAGTAAACAAGAAGTCCCATTTGAGTCCTGTCCAGTAATAATAACCTACGCCGCCAACCAATGCATCGTTTGTATTGAATATAATCAGTGATATTTGCGGATTGGGTATAGTAACATCATCTGTTATACTAGTCAGAGCAATTTTGGGAAATGAAATTCCTTTATCGCTTGCAAAAACATCAACAATTGATGAGGAATCGGGTGTATTTGTATTGATCCCGACCTGTGCATTCAATCCAAAAGTGAACAGCAGCAGGAAAAGATAAATTAGTTTTTTCATGATTTAGGGGGTATTGGGTTTTTCAGATATTTGAATACTCATCAGCGTACGCGCCATGTCGTCGTTTATATTGGTGCAATCGGGGTGCTTTCCTCCGAAAACCATTCCACCATCATTGTTTTGTGGATCTCCGTTCGCATTATCAATCCGGTAGGTTTCTCTTACCTCAACGGTATGCGAGCCGGCTGACAGATTGGTAGCAGTCATAAATACGTTAAAATCACTATACATACACACTGTGTCTCCTTGCAAAACAAAGTTCCTCACGGCTGCAAGTTGGTTGTCTATAAAAATGGCTACTGAATATGATTGATCCTGCTGTACGGCACTTGACTTGGTTTGAACGGTTCCGCCCACACTGATTGATAAGTTATTAATAGGTGAAAACACATCAAAGGTCTTTGACATACCCGGAATCAGTTTCCAGATTGAACCGGGTGAGTCACCTATATTATAAGAGTTTGCGCCGGTTTCATCTTCGTCCTGTATTGCACCGGTTGAAACTGCTATTTCAGTTCTTACGATGCCGGCATAAGCATAAACATTTCTTGAGTCAACCAAAGGTTCCCATTGGTTGGCACGCCAAGTATAAAACCCCTGACCGATAATCGGATTGGTATTATAAACAAACAAAGTCTCAGCCGGATTGGTAATTGGATCCGGGTCGGTCAGACTGGTCAATTGAACATTGGGAAGCAGCACACCTTTGTTGCTCGATTCTATCTTCAGAATCTCAGAAGCGTCCATGCTAATCGAACCGCTATCGGTAATCCCAATCTGTGCTGTCAGGAATGCACCGGCGAAAATTGCCGCAAGTGTAATTGTAACTTTCATAATTAGGTTCTCTTTTTGGAGTTACAAATCTATAAAATTATTTTTATAAAATACAAATTACTTGTTAAATACAAATTCTGCGATAGCAATTTTTCGCTCTATGTCAATGGGATAATTCCTGCGAACTGTTTTCGGCGCTTTTTGCTAAGAGTAACTTTGAGTTTCAAAGTATCGTTTGATTTTTCAAAATATGCATCAATTGCAAATGTTCTGTTCTGAGTGTTGACAGGATCTTCTGTGTTTTTTCGCAACACTAAATAGGCGAAAACCGACATCAGATTATAGGCAATCATCGAAAACAGAAGGGCGGTTTCAGTAGGAAAAAACCTTTCAAATGAAAGCTTTCAGTCTTTAATCCGATTCCTGGTTGAAATTTCACAAATTTTATATTCAGAAATATGTACGTTTTTCACGTATTTATTTTCATTGTAAATCAATGCTTTGCAAAGATAATTGCTTCATAAAGTATCTTGAACCAAAAATTTTTAATACAGCTGAAAATTCCCGTACTCAATTGTATGAAGCACAAATTCTACCCGAAAACAAAATGATGCGACGGGCTGAACCATCAGAGTTTACATCAAAAAACAGCCGGACTCAAATCAGAGCCGGCTGTTCAATGTGTTTTTTGCAAAGATTTAACGGTTAAAATCTATGGTATCTTTGTGTGAATCAGTCTGGTTCACATCCTGGATCGGATCGTAGTACGGCCTTGCGTCTGAATAATCATAATCAAAAGTTCCGCCCATGCTTCCGTAGGTATTGAATCCGGTCAGTGAAGAACAGTCCCATTTCTCATCGATGTCCTCCGGTTTTTCAAATTTATCGGTCGGCAGGATACCAAATTTCTTTCCTTCCTTATAAACCGACTGCATATAATAAGCCCAAATCGGCAACGCCATTGCAGCACCCTGTCCCTGAGCAGTACTTCTGAAATGCGCGAATCGGTCTTCTGCGCCCACCCATACGCCGGTTACCAGATTGGGCGTCAGTCCCATAAACCAGCCGTCAGAGTTGTCGTTGGTCGTACCGGTTTTTGATGCAACTTCAGCATCAATCCCGTATTTGGTTCTGACCCATTTACCGGTTCCCCGATTGGTTACGCCTTTCATCAGGTCGATCATGGTGTAGGCAACATATTCGTTCACAACCTCACGGGTCACCGGTTTGTAATCTTTGATTACACGACCGGTTTTGTCTTCGATTCTGACAATCAGTTCGGGTTTGATGTAAATTCCTCCGTTTGCAAAAGTGCTCATTGCGCCCACCATTTCATAAACGGTCAGATCTGCAGAACCCAGTGCGATGGTATAATCTTTTGGTATCGGACTTTCTACACCCAGATCACGGGCCACCTGAATTACCGGTTCAACGCCTGTCTGTGCAATCAGCCGCGCAGTTATTACATTGGTTGAAAATGCAAGTGCGGTTCTCAGATCCTGACTTCCGCCATATTTTCCGTTTGCATTTCTGGGCTGCCAGTTTCCAATCGAAAATCTGTCGTTTGAAATCGTGTTGCAGGGCGTATAATTCATCTGATTGATTGCTGTCACATATACAAATGGTTTGAAGGTCGATCCCACCTGTCTTCTTGATTGTTTGACGTGGTCAAATTTGAAATAATCCCAATTGATTCCTCCCACCCATGCCTTGATGGTTCCGTCTTTGGGATCCATAGACATCAGACCTGCCTGAAGGATGTGCTTGTGGTATTTGATCGAATCCATCAGCGACATGTTTTTTCGGTATTCCACGCCGTCCCAGGTGAATATTTTTACAGAATCTCTGGGTTTTTCAAATTCCTGTTTGATTTCCTCATCCGATCTTCCCAATTTTTTCAAATGTCTGTACATATCCGTGTTTCGCATGGCACGATCAAATATTCTTTCTCTTTTGTCTTCAGAAAGACCGTAGAATGGCGCCTTCGGATTGTTTTTCTGTTCTGCGAAAAATATTTTTTGGATGGATTTCAGATGTTTTTGAACCGCATCTTCAGCCATTTTCTGCAATCTCGAATCGAGAGTTACATAAATTTTCAAACCATCTTTGTACAGATTGTATTTTTTGCCGGTTTCCTTTTCAAGATCTGCAAGGTATGATTCAATTTCTCTTCTCAGCTCATGTTTGTAATAGGCCGAATAAGACTCGCTGATGCTGTTGATTTCCTGATGATCTGTCTTGAGCGGCATCGCTTTTGCTGCCTCGGCTTCCTCTTTGGTCAGAAATTTATATTTCTGCATTTGGTTGATTACCACATTTCTTTCGTTCAGTGCCTTGTCAGGAAATCTCAACGGATTGTACAATACCGGATTTTTCAGCATAGCCACCAGCATGGCAGACTGGTCAAGCGTTAACTTTTCGGTGGTCGTATTGAAATAAACTTTTGACGCCAGTTCGACACCGTTTGCATTGTAAATAAAATCAAATTTGTTCAGATACATCGAGATGATTTCTTCTTTGGTGTATCTTTTTTCCAATTCAACAGCAACAATCCATTCTTTCAGTTTCTGAAAAGCTCTTCCGATCTTGTTTTGTGATCTTTTTCCGGTAAACAGCAGTTTTGCCAGCTGCTGGGTGATGGTACTCGCACCGCCTTTGCTTCCTCCGCCGAATATGGCACGCATCGTACCTCTCGGATCAATGCCCGAATGGGTTTTGAAACGGATGTCTTCTCTCGCCAGAAGTGCATTGACAAGATTTTCGGGTAAATCTTTGTAGGTAATCGGAATTCTCTTTTCGGTTTCAAAACGATCGAGCAGTACACCATCCGACGAATAGATTTCGGACGAAACATATATATCCGGATTTTCGAGTTCCTGTACATCGGGCATTTCTCCCAACCAGCCTTTTGAAGTTATCCAGAAAAGTAGAAATACGGACAGAATCCCGAGTATAAAGATTCCCCAAATCATCAGCAGCATCCCCTTCATTGAGAAGACACGCGACTGCTTTTTCTTTTTTTCGGTTAAATTATTTTGTTTTGCCATCTTTTGCTTTTTTATCGACAATCAGACTTAGATCTTCAATTCCGGTAAGTTGGTCTTCTCTCATTCCCTGCCAAACTTTCAGTTGATAATTTCCTGTATCTTTAAACGAAATGTTTTCCCGGTACAAAAGGAACAATTCCTTCAGGCTGTTGCCGTTCCCGATCCATTCGCCATCGGGAAAGGACAGGAAATACTGAAGCGTATCATTGAATTTTTCACCCGCCGGATTACTGAACTCTGTAATCAGATACAGATTGCTGTACGGATACCGGTTGTTGTTTCTGCACAGAAGATAGAAATCGTACAGCGCTGCCGTGTCACTGATCTCAAATTCGTAATCCAATGGGGTATTCTTATCCCAATTATCGCCGGTCGATCTCAGCTCCTGATAATAGTGCGGAGATTCACACTGTACAAAGAACAGAGTGGCTGCAAAAACCGGAATCAGTTTACTGATTCCCTTCTTTACGGTTGAATGATCCACGATTATCTCCTTTATATTTTGGTTTAAATTTTTTATTTTTCCTCTCTCTGTCAGATCTTGTCTCTTTGTCATTCGGTCGTCCGCTTTCTTTGCCCGAATGTTTTTCTTTTCCGTATTTTGAATTCGGTTTGCTGCTGCCCGGTTTTCTTCTTCTTTTCTGATTCTTCCTTTCAAATCGCTCAAGTGAATTTTCCTGAATAACATCCATGAAATCGCGCTTCACATCTTCTGTCAAATCTTTTGCCAAATCTTCAAGTGCCGGTACTTTTCCGCCATTGCTTCCTCTTTTGATCAGGTCTTTTGCCAGATCCACAGACAATTTAACCCAGTTCATACCACCGTTCTGGTAGCTGAACCACATTTCTTTCTTGAATACATCGATTTTGACACAGGAAGCCGTCCCTTTTTCGGTTTCAAATGTGCTTTCCATCGACGGAAAATCCTTGAGCGCATCCAGATAGGAATCAAGTTCGTAATTCAGACAGCATTTCAGTTTGCCGCACTGACCCGCCAGTTTTTGGGGATTGATCGCCAATTGCTGGTATCTGGCAGCCGATGTGCTTACCGATCTGAAATCGGTCAGCCAGGTTGAACAGCAGAGTTCACGCCCGCTCGAACCGATGCCGCCAATCTTTGCAGCTTCCTGCCGATAGCCAATCTGTTTCATCTCAATCCGTATTCTGAAATCTGCTGCAAAATCCTTAATCAGCTGTCTGAAGTCAACCCTTCCTTCTGCTGTATAATAAAATATAGCTTTGGTACCGTCACCCTGAAATTCAACATCGCTGATTTTCATTTCAAGTCCGAGACCTCTTGCAATTTTTCTTGCCCGTATCTTTACGCCTTCCTCTCTTTCTCTTGCTGCCTGCCAGACTTCTATGTCTTTCTGATTCGCTTTTCGATATACTTTTCGCACATCTTCGGAATCTTCGCTTACTCTTTTCTTCTTCATCTGGATTCCCACCAGTTCTCCGGTCAGTGTGACCGTTCCTATATCATGTCCGCTTTGGGCTTCAACCGCCACCGCGTCTCCCACATACAGCGGAAGATTATTTACATTTTTGAAAAAAGCCTTTCTGTCATTTTTAAAACGGACTTCGACATAATTAAATGTCTGCTGTCTGTTTGGCAGGCGCATGTTTGAAAGCCAGTCAAAGACGTCGAGCTTTCCGTGACCCGCACCCGTCCCGCAAGATGACCCGCAGGAACCGCTGCTGCAGCCTTTTGATCCGTCACTGCCGGATCCGCAATTTTCACACGCCATAATGTTATTTTTATCTAACCCACAAAAGTACAAAAATTTTCTGCGGACTGAATTTAAATTATCAGAGACCGAAAACTTCTGTAAAAGAAAAGGTGGAATCCAAACGAATGCCTTTATCGGTTTCTGCTACTTTCGCCAATTCCCTGTATGGATCGTGTTCAAAGAAAAACAGATAATCCTCCTGCACGGCTTTTTTCAGAAAATCATTTTTTTCAGCAAGCGTCAATAGCGGACGGGTGTCATAACCCATTACATAAACCAGCGGAATATGACCGACAGTCGGCACCAGGTCCGCTACATAAACGATTTTTTTGCCTTTGTAGCTGATTACCGGCAGCATCTGCTTGTCGGTATGTCCGTCAGCAAAGATGATGTCGAAGCCAAGCGGTGAATCTTTGAGATAATTTCCTTCTTTGGGCAGATCGATGAAATTCAACTGTCCGGATTCTTTGATCAGCAGAAAATTTTCGGGCAGAAAAGATGCTTTTTCTCTTGCGTTCGGCTGAGTCGCCCATTCCCAATGCGCCTGATTGCTCCAGTATCTTGCATTTTTAAAAGTCAGCCGGTAGCCGCCATTTTCTTCGAGTTCGACCGCACCGCCGCAATGGTCAAAATGAAGATGAGTCAGAAATACATCGGTGACATCATCTTTTGAGAAACCGTACTGCGCCAGCGAGGTCTGCAGGTCATAATCTCCCCACAGATTGTAATGGCTGAAAAATTTTTCGGACTGTTTGCTGCCGATTCCGCAGTCGATCAGAATCAGCCGGTCGCCGTCTTCAATGAGCAGTGCACGCATTGCCAGTTCGATTTTGTTTTGTGCGTCTGCCGGATTTGTTTTTTGCCAGATTCCCTTGGGGACGATTCCAAACATGGCGCCGCCGTCTAATTTGAAGTTTCCGGTTTCTATCGGATAAAGATTCATAACTGTAATTCTCGGTTAAATTAAATCATTAAAAAGGCTCTCGTCTCGTTCGACCATGAGTATGCCCGATTGGGGAACAATGTAGTATTTTTCGTCCTGATAAAGAATCTCATAAGCAGCTTTGACCAAAAAAATCGCCAAATCGCCTTCCTTTACCTGAAGCGGAATGTATTTTGCCTTTTCTTCGCTCATCTTCCACGGCTCATCTGTCTCGTCAAAAGAAACCGCATAGCCGGGTCCGGTTTTGACCACGTAACCGTATTTGATTTCTTCTTTTTCTTTTACACCCGGCGGAAGATACAGACCCGATTTGGTTTTGTTTTCCTCAGATTTGGGTTTGATGAGTACACGGTCGCCGATGATGATCAGATTCTCTGTTGTATCCATTGCTGCAAAATTAAGTAAAATACAGAATTGAAAATCATTCCGAAAATCAATTGAAAAAAATGAAGCCGAATTCATTTGGATAAGGATTTGTATCGGTCTAAATTTACAGTTGAAAAAAATGAGATGAAAATGAAAAATACAATTGTGATTGCTCTGTTTCTGCTTTTTATTGCGAGTTGCCATGCTCAGCAGCCGCCGGTCAATATTTCATCGGTCAATCAGGCAGATCAGATAGATTTTACAGGCAAAGACAATGTGCTGATTGATGTGAGGACGGCTCAGGAATATGAAGAAGGCCATCTGCCGGATGCGATTAATTTGGATGTAAATTCGCCGGATTTTGAAAATGAAATCAAAAAACTCGATCCGAATAAGAATTATTATCTGTACTGCAGATCAGGAAAAAGAAGTACCGTCGCTACCGAAAAAATGGAATCGGCAGGTTTTAAAAATGTTGCCAACCTGAAAGACGGTTATATCAATTATCAGAAAAAAGAATAAAATGACCGAAGGACTGCAGCCCGAAATCCTGAGCAGCCTGGTGACTGCCGAAATGCCGTTTGGAAAATACAAGGGCAGAAAACTTTGTGATCTGCCGGTTTATTATCTCGAATGGTTCGCTTCAAAAGGATTTCCGACCGGAAAACTCGGTATGCAGCTGGCAACGCTTTATGAAATCAAAACCAACGGGCTTGAAGAAATTTTAATCGGTTTGAAGAAATTGAAAAAATAAAAATTTTACTGATACATCGAGCTTCCTTCCAGATATTTCCAAACCCGGTCGGGCAGCATCGCATGCGGATCCTGTCCGTTCTTAAAGCACTGTCTGATGAATGTGGACGAAATTTCGACAATCGGTGCATTCACAAAACTGATTTTCGGGTGATTTTTCCAATCTTCGGTATTTGCACCAATCCTCGGATAAACATAAACCGAATAATATTTCAGTATTTGTTCGTAATTCTTCCATTTTTTAAAGCCGGTCAGATTGTCGGCACCCATGATGATCGAAAAATCGTAATCGGGATATTTTTCTTTGAGAACGGTCAGTGTATCAATGGTATATGAAGGTTGTGGCAGGCCAAACTCGATGTTTGAAGCTCTGAGGTTTGGGAAATCTTCGATGGCAAGATTGACCAGATGAAGCCGGTCATAATCATTTGCAAGACTTGATTTTTCTTTGAACGGATTCTGTGGCGAAACCACAAACCAGACCTGATCCAAATCCGAAAATTCGCAGATATGATTGGCGATAATTAGGTGCCCGACATGAATCGGATTGAAAGAACCAAAAAACAGACCTGTTTTCATTCTGCAAATTTATCAAAACTAAATTTATGCCGAATCCATAAAAAAGCCATCCTTTCGAATGGCTTTGTCAATACTTTTATTAAATCGGATTATTCACCCGGTTTTGCTTCGGGGGCCTGAGGCATGCCCGCCGGATCAATTGGTTGAGGCTGTTCAACAGAAACCAGTTCAACTTCAAAAATCAATGCCGAATTTGGTTTGATTTTTCCGTCGGGGCTTCCAAACTCGCCATAACCCAATTCTGAAGGAATATAGAATTTGTATTTCGAACCGGCTTTCATCAGCTGAAGTCCTTCCTGCCATCCTTTGATGACACTGTTCAGATTCAGTTTGACCGGTTTTCCTTTTTCTGACTGATCAAACGGTTTTCCGTCCAGGTTCATGCCTTTGTATTCAACTTCAACGGTTGCACCCGGCTCGGGAACAGCTCCGTCCCCTTCTTTGATTACTTCATAAAGCAGTCCGCTGTCGGTTGATTTTACGTTTTTGTCAGTTTTCTTTTCTGCCAAGAATTTGGCTGATTCTTCCTGATTTTTGGCTTTGAGTTTGTCCCCGATGGTCTGCATATAATTGGTCATAAACGAATTTACCGAATCCATCGGGAAAAGGGTCGTTTTGCCGTTCAGCTCGTCCATCAGACCCTGAATGATGAATTTCTCATCAATCAGACCGTCGAGTTCGTTGTTTTTCAGAAAGTTAGAGATTGACATACCGATGTTCTGTCCGGTTGCATAAGAGTCTCTTGTCTTTGCATTGTTTTTCATAAAATCGGTCAATCCTCTTTCAATTTCTTTGAAATCCAGACTGTCCGCACCCATCTGCATTGAATATTTTTTTACCTGGTCACCGATGTTCATTCCGTAAGCATAACCCGCTTTCTGATCATCGTTTTGCAATTTGTCTGTTCCTTGTGAAATTGAACCGCCCGATTTGTTGCAACCAACAATTACAGCAGCTAAAATCACGGTTGAAATTATTTTTTTCATTCTATAGAAATTTTCGGCAAGTTTACGAAATAATTTATTGTCAATCATCAGAATTATAATCCAATCCCAAATCGATTTTTAATTTTGTCCGTTAAGTCCGTTTTGCTGACCTGATTTGGCCGAGTCAGTATATTGTAAAAATTAATTTGGTTTTTCCTGAAATTCTTATTCTGATGAAAAATCACGGATAAACATTGAATTTCCTCAATTCACCTTCACTCCCTCAACGGCATCAGAATCCAATACTGCCAAGCCGGGAATTCCAATTCCAATCCATTCCACAAATGAATCATTCCCGGCATAAAGTTTTCAAAAATTCCTTCGACCGGAAGTGAAAATTTTTGGTTTTCAGAAGACAGATTTGCAATAAAATACAAACGATGACCGTCTTTTTCACGAACAAAAGCCAGTATATTCTGATCATCCGAAGTCGGTATTCTCCGGTAATCAGCCTTTCGAAAACCGCCGTTCATCGCCGGGTTTTGATTTTTTAATTTTCCGAGCGACTTATAAATTGAAAACATTTTTTGTCTTTCTTTTTCAATCTCATCCTTCTCAAAAAATTTCAGTCTTCTTTTTGAATCATATTCCTGTCCGTTGTATATCAGCGGCAACCCCGGCAGCATAAAGCTCAGTGCGGCAAATGCTTCTGCCGCATCGCCCAGCCTTTCAAACTCGTTTCCGTTCCATGCATTTTCGTCATGATTGGATGTGAATCGCATAAAGACGGTTCCTTTCGGGTAATTATCCTGCTCCCAAGCCAGCATCTCATCCAGGTCGGAAACATTCTTTTTTCCGGCTGCAATCTGGTTCATGATGTAATGAATCTTCCAGTCATATCCTGCCGAAAAAGCAAATTCAAAATATTCGCGATGATCGGATTCTGCCAGCATAAAAACCGGTTTGATTTCCTTTAGTTTTGAAACCGCAAATTCCCAAAAATCGAGCCTGATCATATCCGCTACATCACATCTGAAGCCGTCAATATCGGTTTCGGTCAGCCAGAATTTCATCTGTTCAAACATTGCATCATACAGGGCTTTGCAATCATAATTCAAATGCGCCACATCATTCCAGCCGATTGGTTTTCCGGTCGAATAATCAAGCGGCTCTGTGATTTCTCCCGATTGGTTTTTGTGATAAAATTCAGGATGTTCCGCAATCCACCGATGATCCCAGCCGGTATGATTCGCCACCCAGTCCAGGATTACAAAAATCCCTAATTCGTGTGCTTTTTCGACCAGATTCCTGAAATCTTCCATCGTTCCAAATTCGGGATTGACGGCTGTATAATCTGCAATCGAGTAGGGGCTTCCCAAAACTCTTTTTCTCAATTCGGAATCTGTGATTTCTTCAATTAATTTTCCGCTGCCGGATTTTCTTTTTGTCATTGAAATCGGCTGAATCGGCATGATCCAAATAATTCCGACACCGAGCTCTTTCAGTACCGGCAGGTCTTTTTCAAATGCTTTGAAATTTCCTTCTTTTGAATACTGACGAATGTTTACTTCATAAATCACCGAATTTTCAAGATTTACAATTGAAAAATTTCTCATTCTCAGATTTGATTTTGTTTGATCAGTATTTTTTCGCCGTTTAAAAACAATTCCAAATCGTCGCCTTCGAGTTCAAAATCGGTTTTGTTTTTTGAAACGGTTGCCGTTAGAATTCTTTCTCTGAAAACGATACTGAACTTAAAGGATTCCCATTTTTCGGGAAGTTTCGGTTCAAAATACAGTTTTCCATTTTTCACCCGCATTCCCGCAAAACCCTGAACAATTGCCAGCCATGCACCCGACATTGAAGTGATATGCAGTCCTTCTTCAGTCTCTTTGTTGTAATCATCCAGATCCAGTCGGGCGGTTCTCATCAGCAGTTCGTAAGCTTTTTGGATATTTCCGGTTTTTGCCGCCAAAATGCTGTGAACAGCCGGTGAAAGCGATGATTCGTGTACCGTCAGCGGTTCATAAAATTCAAAGTGTTTTTGAATTTCTTCCGAACTGAAATTTTCTTCAAAAAAATAAATTCCCTGAAGCACGTCCGCCTGTTTGATATAGGGCGAACGCAAAATCCTGTCCCACGACCATTTTTGATTCAGCGGGCGGTCAGCAGTTTTTAATTCGGAAACCGGACGGATTTCCTTGTCCAAAAAACCATCCTGCTGAAGATAAATCCCAAGTTCTTCGGAATAGGGCAGATATATGTTCCCGGATTTCTTTTTCCAGTCTTCAATTTCACCCTCCATCAGCTTTGTTTGCTGCTGAATTCGGTCAAAATTATTTTTTGATTCAGATTTTAGTTTTTGAATTTGTTCCAGCGTATATTCAAGACACCATTTGGCAATATAATTGGTGTAAAAATTATTGCTGACATTGTTTTCGTATTCGTTCGGGCCGGTCACACCCAGAATCACATAACTGTTTTTTTGTGTTGAAAAATTCATCCGCTGCGCCCAAAAGCGGCAGATACCGATCAGCACTTCAAGTCCGTTTTCGGCTATGTATTTTTCGTCTCCGGTATAATTCACATAATTAAAAATCGCATAAGCAATCGCACCGTTTCTGTGAATTTCTTCAAATGTGATTTCCCATTCGTTGTGGCATTCCTCTCCGTTCATCGTTACCATCGGATACAATGCCGCACCGTTGGTAAATCCGAGTTTTTGTGCGTTTTCAATTGCTTTTTCCAAATGATTGTATCTGTACAACAACAGATTTTTTGCAACTCCGGCCGGTTTGGTCGAAAGATAAAAAGGCAGACAAAAAGCTTCGGTGTCCCAATAGGTGGAACCGCCGTATTTCTCTCCGGTAAAGCCTTTTGGCCCGATGTTCAGATCCGGATATTTCCCGTTGTAAGTTTGATTCAATTGAAAAATACAATATCTGACCGACTGCTGAGCCTTCAGATCGCCTTTGATTTCAACATCAGACAGTTTCCAGATTTCTGCCCAGCTTTGTTTCTGTTCTTCGAGCAGTGCATCAAAGCCGGTTTCTTCGGCTGACTCGGTCAGTGATTTTGCGAGTTCATAAAACTTTGAAACTTCCTGTCGGGTCGAGATCAGATAACCGCCAAATTTCACAATCGAACAGCTTTTTCCAGCCTCGGCTTCAACCGTATAATAATGACTGACTTTCTTTTCGGAAATTTTCTTTTCGGCAGCGATATTGAGTTTTTTTCCATTCAGAAAAATTGAACTCTGCATAAAGGTCATTGCTTCAAAATTGGTTTTGTAAGTCCTTGTCTTCACAAAGCCAAAATCATCCTTTGAGCCGCTGTCGGGTACTTCCCAAAAGATTTCATCCCAGTTTGAATCCCTGTTTTTTATATTGGCATCTACATAAGATTTGAATACAATTTTTGCAGCTTTTTCAATCGGTGTAATTTCATATCGGATGGCTCCGATCTGATCTCTTTTCATCGACAGAAAACGGATGACGTTTACTTTGATCCGGCTTCTGTTTTGAAGTTCGGCTTCAAACGAACGTCTTAAAAATCCTTCTTTCATATTGAGTTCACGGCTGAAATTTGAAATTTCTTTTGTATTGTTCAAATCCAGATTTTCGCCGTTGATTTCAACATCAATCCCAATCCAGTTGGGTGCATTCAGTACTTTTGCAAAATATTCGGGATAACCGTTTTTCCACCAGCCGACTTTGGTGCGGTCGGGATAATAAACGCCGGCAATATAGCTGCCTCTGAAGGTTTCACCGCTGTAAGTTTCTTCAAAATTAGCACGCTGCCCCATGGCCGCATTTCCCAGACTGAAAATACTTTCCGAAATCAGTTGTTTGTCTTTGGCAAAACCTTCTTCAAAAATTGACCATTCGTCAAGTCTGCTGCTGAAATTTCCCATTTTTTAAGGTTTTGATCAAAGCAATTTTTAAAATTTATCTTGAATTCATTTTGTACAATTCAACGATTCCTTTCAGTGTGTGAAGAATGTCCTGTTTGTCGATTTTGTCGGTCAGCGGTGCAAAGACAGAGCTCAGACCGCCGGTTGCAATGACAAAACAGTCATCATCGTCCAGTTCTTTTTTGATTCTTTCAATCATTCCTTCGACCAGACCGAGAAAACCGTACATCATACCGCTCTGCATACAGGTTTCGGTGTCCATTCCCAAAACTGTTTTTGGCGGTACCAGATCGATTTCGGGCAGTTGAGCCGTCTGATCGACCAGAGATTTCAATGCGGTTTCAACGCCGGGCGCAATCACGACACCCAAGATTTCGCCATCTTCCCTGATGGCTGTAAAAGTCAGTGCGGTTCCAAAATCAATTACGATTTTTTTGCCTTTGTAAAACGACTGGGCAGCCACCGCATTTGCAAAAATGTCGGTTCCCATCTGGTGAGAAGTATGACGGACATTTGCAGGTGTTGAACGGTTGACGATCATCGGGTCGAGTTTGAAAATTCTTTTGAGTGAATTTGAAACCGGTATGGTCATCGGCGGAACTACTGATCCGATCACGATGACCGAAATGTCACTTTTTTTCAGACCAAAAGCCTGATACATTCCTTTGAATTTCGCATAACATTCGTCCTCAGTCCGATAGGGTTTGGTGTTGATTGTCCAGGTGAGGATTTCGTCACCCGAATTCAAAACGCCGAACCGCATATTTGAGTTCCCGATGTTTACGGCTAAGATCATTTTTTATTTTGTGTAAGTATTGTTTGAAAAATCAATATCGGCAAGACGTTTGGTCGGGTCGATTACCGCAGATTTGATTTCTTTCGAAATTTTTACCGAATAATCGGGTGCAGTCCAACTCCAGGGTTCCAGAACTGTTCTTTTGATGCCTTTGTAAATTTCTATATTTTCTTCCGGTTTTTCACCTCTCAATTCAAGATTCGGAATGTAAAACAGTTCTTTGCTTCCGTCAGAATATTCGACCAGAAGATCGATTGGCATCGGGAAATTGCTCAAATTCCTGAGTCTGATTTCATCTTTTTCGACACCGGCAATTGAATAATCAATTGTTCTGACCGTATTGACAAACAGATTCTGATACCATTTCAGATTCAGTCCCGAAATTTTTTCGGCAGTTCTTTTGAAATCATTTGGCGTCGGATGTTTGAATTTCCAATTGTTGTAAAATTCTTTGAAAGTCGTTTTCAGATTTTCATCACCGATGATATAGCCCAATTGAATCAGATAAATCTGACCTTTTACATAAGCCTCGATTCCGTATGCATAATTGTAATTGTAATAATCTGCCATCAGGCTCATCGGCTCTTCAATTCCTGCTTTTGCCAATTGAAAATAAGCATCATAAGCTTCAGGATTTGAATTGGGTTCGATTGTTTTTCCCGAAAGTTTCAAATGTGCAAGCTGCTCTGAATAGGAAGTAAATCCTTCATCCATCCACTCGTGAACCGTTTCGTTGATTCCAAACATTTGCTGATACCATGAGTGCGCAGCTTCGTGAAAAATTACACCAACCAGACTGTTCATATTTCTGCCGCCGGTTACCATGGTTGCAGTTCCGTATTCCATTCCGCCGTCACCACCCTGAATGATTGAATAAGTTTCCCAGGGATACTGACCAAAATAAGAACTCATAAACTCAAAAAACTGTACCGTAATCGGTTGAACATCTGTCCAGTTCTGATTGATTTCGGCTTCGTCCAAATGAACAAAATAAATCTCCGGTCCGGATGGGACTTTCTGTTTTGAAACCACATAATTTTTATCTGCTGCCCATGCAAAATCGTGAATATTTTCTGCTTTGAAATGCCAGCTTACTTTTCCGTTCTTTGGCTGAATATTTGGATTTTCAACGTATCCTTTAACTTCATTCGGATTTTGAAGTTTGCCCGAAGAACCGATTACAAAATCTTTTCCGATATTGATTTTCACATCAAAATTTCCGAAAGGAGCATAAAATTCTCTGCCGATGTATTCATCCAGGTGCCAGCCTTCATCGTCATAATTTGCCATTTTCGGATACCATTGGGTCATTGTCAGCGCAACACCTTCTGCTGAATTTTTTCCGCCGCGACGGATCATATCCGGCACCTGAGCTTTCCAGTCAAGATCAAATACGGTGCTTTTTCCCGGCTGGAGTTTTTCAGCCAGTTTTACTTCCATAATGGTTCCGCTGACTTTGAAACTCAGATTTTTTCCGTTTTGACTGATTGAATTGATTTTCTGATAACCGATATCGTCTTTGCCCAATTTTGAAATTCGGCTGAGCATTTTTCCGTTAGAATCGCGTTCCATCATTCTTGAATCCGGATCTTCAATATTGCACAGTCTCATATCCATCGCACTGCCCGGCTGAAATGCGTTGTAATACAGATGGAAATATACTTTGTCGAGTACGTCCGGCGAATTGTTGGTATAAATCAGTTTCATTTTTCCATCATATCGTGCATTTTCATCATCCACATCTGCCTGAATGCTGTAATCGACTTTTTGCTGCCAGTAACCGGTTCTTTGTCCAAAAGCAAACGGGAGCAGCGACAGAAAAAATAACAAACCCAATCGTTTTTTCATAAATAAAATTTTGTTGGTAAACATACGAATTTTAGGAAATTAAGAAAAACGGGTTTTAAACGGTACAAAGCATCATTTCATCCGGTTAATATAAAACTGAATGCAGTCAGACTTGATTTTTTCTCAAAAAAATCGAAGTTAATTTTGAATTATTAATTCCAAAAAATCATAAATTTTCAACGCTTCCTGTCGGGATTGTCCTTCAGAAAAGCGTCCCAACCGCTATAGGTTTTTGGGGCTTCCTCTCTGCCTGAATTAAAGAAATGACAGACCGCAGCCGCCAGACCGTCGGTTGCATCCAGCCGTTTTGGAATTTCCTTCAGACCGAGCAGATTTTGAAGCATTCCTGCCACCTGTTCTTTGGACGCATTCCCGTTTCCGGTAATCGACATTTTGATTTTCTTTGGCGAATATTCGGTAATCGGAACTTCTCTGTACAGTCCGGCGGCCATCGCCACTCCCTGTGCGCGGCCGAGTTTGAGCATGGACTGTACGTTTTTTCCGTAAAAAGGCGCTTCGATCGCCAACTCATCGGGATGAAACTCATCGATGATGCTGAGCGTTTTTTCAAAAATCCTTTTGAGTCTGAGCGAATGGGATTCGTATTTGTGAAGCAGCAATTCGTCGAGCAGCAGAAAATGCATTTTGTTTTTTTCTGTTCTGATCAGTCCGAAACCCATCACAGTCGTTCCCGGGTCGATTCCCAAAATGATTTTTTCCATAGGACGAAGATAAGTGTTTTGAACGGAAGAAATTCAGATATTGTCAGCTTTCAGCGGAACGGTTATGAGGTTTTCACTTCTGTCATTAAGTCAAATCTTAAAAGATATCATATCAGCTGAGACTGATTTTGTTTTTTGATTAATTCAAAATTATGCTGTCAACGAAAGTTTTGTGAATTATAAAACCAAAGATGATTATCCGTTAAAACTGGAAATAGATAAAAGGCTGCACTTCACTTGATGCAGTTGCGTAAATCAGCCAGAAAACTGAAGCCACAAGAATTGATTTGACCACGATCGGACAGGAATTAAAAATCAGTTTGATTTTCAAAAGCAATTGCTCAGGAATGAAATGCCAGATGTAACCAATCAGAAAAATCAGAAATACATGCCGGTACGAAAGGATGACTGTCAGCCAGTTGTCAAAATTAAGATCGAGTCCGGCAATGTTTTGAATCATCTGTATGGAAGTGTCAAAATCTTTTGACCTGAAAAATATCCAGCAGAAACTCACAAACTGAAATGTAATAAAAACGCCCGCCAGACGGCTCAGAAAACCGCTGAATGTTCTTTTGCTGTCAGTTTTTTTAGAAATATATTCTCTAAATGTCTTGTGTACACCCAGTGCCAGACCGTGAAGCGCACCCCAAATCACAAATCTGAAACTCGCACCGTGCCACAGACCGCCGAGCAGCATGGTCGTCATCTGATTGAAATTTACATAAGAAGCCTTTTTTCTGTTTTTGGACATCAGTATCGGCAGCAGGAAAATCAGCAGCCCGGCCAGACTCAGATAAAGCGGCAACGGATGACTTTCAAATTTAAATGCCGACCAGCCGATCAGTCCGCCGAAAAATAAAGCCGGAAACAAATAACCCCAAAACGAACTTCTGCGGTTCCCGCCGATTGAAATATAAAGATAATCCCTCAGCCAGGAGGACAGCGAAATATGCCAGCGACGCCAAAATTCGGTGATATTGGCAGACTGATAGGGCGTTCTGAAATTTGTATTCAGCTCAAAACCCATCAGCAGCGCCAAACCGATTGCAATATCCGAATAGCCCGAAAAATCACAGTAAATCTGAAGCGAATAACCGTAAACAGCAAGCAGGTTTTCAATTGAAGTATAACTGTTTGGCGCATCAAAAACCCGATCCACAAAATTGATTGAAATATAATCCGAGATTACACTTTTTTTGATCAGACCGCCGATGATCAGGAACAGTGCAGAACTTGCCTGTATTTTTGTCAGTGCTAATTTCTGATTGATCTGTGGCAGAAAATCTTTTGCCCTGACAATCGGGCCTGCAACAAATTTTGGAAAGAAACAGACAAAAAATGCAAAATCCATAAAGTTTTTTGCCGGCTCAATTTCACGTCTGTAAATATCAATGGTATAACTCATGGTTTCAAATACAAAAAATGAAATTCCAATCGGCAGTATGATGTCCTGAATCGCAAAATTACTGCTGAACAAATCGTTGAGACTGTCAAAGAGAAAATTGGTGTATTTGAAATAAGCCAGCAGACCGAGATTGATCAGCACGCTTGTGAAAAGCCAGAGTTTTCTGATGCTGTTCTTCTTTGACCGGTGCAGCATTTTGGCGATGTGATAATCCGTAATCGAAACAATCAGAAGCAGAAACCAGAACATTCCACCGGCCTTGTAATAAAAAAACAGCGAAAACAGAATTACATAAACCGATCTGAACCAAATGTGTTTTCGGGTCAGTATATAAACCAGATAAAAAATCAGAAAGATAATCAGAAACAGTCCGCTGCCGAAAAGCAGTGGATTCTCCGAATCATAAACCAGCCAGGTTTTGATTTGATCTAAGGTTATTTCAGGCAGCCCAATCATTGGTCAATCTTTGGATTTTTGATATTTACGATACGAATTGATGATTGCATCCGCCAGCGCAGCACCCTGCTGTTTGTATCCTTTTTCCGAAAAATGAATTCGGTCTTCACTCCAAAGTCCTTCGCTGATTAATCGCTGAGAATTTTCATAACCGCCCAGAAACCCGTACAAATCCCAAACTGCATAATGAAGCTGTTTTGATCTTCTGATCAGATTATCGCCAAACTCGGGAACTTTCGGATTCTGATCTTTTTTTGACCTGAGCGCAGGCGGCGGAGTGGTTACCAGCATGGGAACATCAATATTTCGGGTTTTCAGGTTATTAAGAAATTCATCCATGTGATTTTCAAAATCAGAAACCGAATAATCTGCCTTGTCAAATGCAGTATTGGTTCCAAGCGAAATGATGAGCAGATCGGGTTTCAATTCTGCCAATTGGTCAAAAAACAGCCGGTATTTGTTGTAATCTATAAATTTTGCGCCGTTGACACCGATTGAATGATAAAGGATTCCGGGTTTCCCGTTTTCAAGAATCAGCCCGTTCAGTGCATATTGATCATTGTTTCCGTCTGCAATCAGACTGACCGCTGTGATTTCGTCTTTGAATTTTGCAATGGTTCCGGATGATTCATACTTCAGTTCAGCCGAATCTTTATTGTTGTCTTGAGAAATTTTAAATCCGGATTCATTGTCGGGTGTAAAAATTCTGATTTGGTTAAATTCATATTTCAAATCATTAACTTTCAAATTCAGATAAAAATCGGGCTGATCGGTGAAAAATGCAATTCCGCTCAAACCGACCGGATAACCCAGATTTTCAAAAACAATCCGCTGACTTTGCCAGTCGATGTTGGTTTTGTATTCAATCAAATCAGTTCCGTTTGTCTTCGCGAGCTGATAGGGGAAAGTGAATCCAAAGCCCGAATTCCCGAATTCCTGCTGCAGTCTGCTTCTGATTTCTTCAGGCAGTATGCCCGCCTGCAGATGCGAATCGCCGATATGAACAATCGTTATCACCCGGTCATTTTGTTCCTGATTGGATTTAATTTTATCAAAAAACGACCACAGCACCGTATCGTTTTTAATTTCTTTGCTGTCTTGTGCACATCCGGTCAGCGGAATCAGCAGCAGCACAATTGACAATATTCTCAATTCAATTGCTTTTTTTGAAATCTTCATATCCTTTTATGATTTGATCGTAAATCAGCCCGGCAATTTTTTCTGCACCCCGGCTGTTGAAATGAATATAATCCTTATTTGCCATAGTCGGCTCACCGTCAGCCCAGCTCACCATACTGTTTTCACCGCCCATCAGATCATACAGATTCAAAAATCCGGATTGGGTATCCATGGCATAATTTCTTTGGGCTTCCAACAGGTGGACAACAGCCGGATCGGTCTGCATCTTTCCTTCTATTTTTGAAGCCTTGTCGGCAGTTGAAATAATCAGTATGTCGGTGTTCGGAAAGCATTCTTTCAAATGATTGACCACTTTGGTCATTGAATTTCCGTACCAGCTGTAATCTTTTTTTCCGTAACTGAGCACATTGGCGCCAAAATGAAGAATAATCAGATCGTAATGAAGCGTTTTGTCAAAATCATTCATCAGTTGGGTGTCAAAAAGCGAAAACGGAAGTCCCGAATTGCCGCGACTCGAAAAATTATCGAGATGCAGACCGGCCGGTTTATCCAGGCTGACACCGTAAAACGGGATTTCTGCCGCATGCCTGAACTGAAGATCGGCTATGTTTCCTTTTGGACTCAGACTGATTGAATTCAGAAGACTGTCCGCAATCAGCGGCTGCTGGTTGACCGTTCCCGAACGATTCTTTGATTTACCGTAATACAAGGTGATTTGATCCAGACGGCTGTTGTGTTTTTTATAGGCAGTCGGTTTGATTTTGAGCCATGCCGAACCAGCGCTGTCGGTGATAAAAAATACATTTCCGCTCAGACCGAAACTGTTTTTTGGTCTGAAATCGGTAACAAATGATATTTTTTTCCAATCGGATGAAAACTGATGAACTATACTCGCTCTCGATTTTGCAGATTCTGAAGTAATGGGTACAAAACCGACTCCGCCGCCACCAAATCTGTCCTGAAAGTGTTCTCTCAAATCTTGGGTGATCAGGTCTCCGTCGGTCATTGAGTCGCCGTAATATGCAATTCTGACTTTTTGGCCCGGATCATTTTCAAGTGAAAGCAATGCTTCATAAAAACGCTTCAGATACTCATTGCCGTCGTATTCTTTTTGAATATGATTTGAGGTTTCAGTCGAATCCGCCCTTTTGATTTCGGGATTATTTTCTGCTTCGGCAGCCGCCTGAATCATCAGGCTGTCTATGATTATATTTTTTGAATCGATTTTTGTTTCTTCAAAAAGTCTTTTTGGAAGAAAAGGTTTGGCTGTGTAAAAAATGACAGCTGCAAAAGTCAGGGTCAGGAATGATTGGAAAAAGTAATTTTTTGTTCTCAACCGCTTAGATTAAATTTTTGAAAACAAATGTAGAATAAGTTGAGAATTAATCAATAAAAAAATCCGTCCGGATGGGCGGATTTTTATTTTGATAAAAATTCGGGTGTTTATGCGCCTTTGAATTTTTTCACTTCTTCGTTCAATTTGGGCAGAACTTCAAAAGCATCTCCTACAATTCCGTAATCTGCTGATTTGAAGAAAGGAGCTTCTGCATCGCTGTTGATGACCACTATGGTTTTGGATGAATTCACACCCGCCAGATGCTGGATGGCGCCCGAGATTCCGACTGCAATGTACAGTTTTGGCGAAATCGCTTTGCCGGTTTGTCCCACGTGTTCTGAATGAGGTCTCCAGCCCATATCGGCAACCGGTTTTGAACATGCGGTTGCTGCACCGAGCAGATTTGCCAGTTCTTCAATCATTCCCCAGTTTTCGGGACCTTTCATGCCGCGTCCGCCCGAAACCACGATTTCAGCATCTTTCAGATCGACAGCGCCGGTTGATACCGGTTCGGTTTTTGTGATTTTTTCTTTCAAATCAGAATCACTCACACTCACATTTGCAGTTTCTTCGGTTCCCGAAACCGGATTCTCTTTGGTTCCAAATGCATTCTGAAGTACGGTCAGTACTTTTCCGCCCTCGGTTACCTGAATGGTTTCAATTCCTTTGCCCGAAAAAGATTTTCTTTCGGCTGTAAAAGGTGAAGCGCTGCTTGGAGCGGCAGTCAGATTGGTTACCAGTGAAAAACCTGTTTTCAGTGCCAGAATCGGTGCAAAGCTCGAAGCATCCGCAGTTGCCGGAAGAACGATGGTATCGCCTTCTTTCAATTCCGAAATTGCTTTTGCATAGGCACTTGGCGAAAAGCTTTTCAATGCTTCACTGCTGATTTTCAAAACTTTTGAAGCACCGTATCTGTACAGTGAATCTGAAGAGTCTGTTGCGTTGATTGCAACTGCGGTCACACTGTCTCCTGACAGCTCAGCAATCGACTTTGCATAAGAAATTGCTTCGAATGCTGCTTTTTTATATTGTCCCTCATGGGATTCTGCATATACTAAAATTGCCATTTTTCTTCTTTTTTTGAGTGGGTTAAATAACTTTTGCTTCTTCGTGTAACAGTCTGACCAGCTCAGCTACATTGTCTTTGTCAATCATTTTTACACTTCCTCTTTCAGCCGGTTTTTGGTAGCCGACCACATTCAGTTTGGAAACTGTCTGTTCGGGTTCAACCACATTCAACGGTTTTGTTCTTGCCGACATAATTCCTCTCATATTTGGGATTTTCAGTTCTGAATCTTCAACCAGACCGTTTTCTCCACCGATGACAACCGGGAAATTGGCGGTGATGGTTTGTTTCCCGCTGTCGCTTTCGCGTATCGCTTCTACAGAATTTCCTTCTACTTTCAGGTTTATACAGCCGTTGATAAACGGATAGTCAAGCATCCCTGCAATGAAACCCGGAACTTCTGCGCCGTTGAAATCAATTGATTCCCGTCCTGCCAAAATGATGTCATAAGCACCGTCTTTTGCGGCTTTTGCAATCTGTGTTGCCACAAAGAAACCATCGCCTGATGCTGCGTTTACACGGATTGCATCATTTGCTCCGATGGCGAGCGCTTTTCTGATTACCGGTTCAACCGATGCATCGCCGACTGTGATTACGGTAACGGTCGCTCCCTGGGTTTCCTGAAGCTGCACCGCGCGGGTCAGACAATATTCGTCATGCGGATTGATTACAAACTGAACGCCGTTTTTGTCCAGAGATTTGCCGTCTGCCGTAAAATTTATTTTCGCAGTGGTGTCGGGGACACTGCTTATACAAACTAAGATTTTCATACACTTTGAATTAAGGTTTTATAAGGATGTAAATTTAATAAAAATAATTTATTATGCATGCATAATATATACAGACTTTTGTCATTTTTTCACCATTTCTTTCTTTTCTTCATCGATTTGTTTTTTTAATACATAGGCGGTAACCCAGATGCTGACTTCATAGAGCAGTATCAGCGGCATTGCAGCAATCAGCATGCTCATGACGTCAGACGGTGTGATGATGGCCGCAATGACCAGAATCACAATCAGCGCATGTTTTCTGTAAGTCCTCAAAAACTGAGGCGAAAGTATTCCCATTTTTGCCAAAAAATAAGTGAAGACCGGAAACAGAAATACGATTCCCATCCCGAGCAGGGTCTGTACAAAAAGTGAAGTATAACTCGAAAGGGTCCATTCGTTAGAAATGCCAAACGGATTGTAGGTGAAAAGAAACTGAACCGAAAAAGGCAGCATAAAAAAGTAGCTGAACAGCACGCCCGTCAGAAAGAAAAAGCTGACTGCGAATACAGTTCCGTTTGCGTTTTTTGCTTCCTCCGGATGAAGTCCGGGTTTGATGAATTTCCAGATTTCCCAAACCACATAAGGGATTGCGATGATCAGTCCACAGATGAGGATGGCATAAATCTGCGCAGTAATCTGACCCGAAGGATTCAGATTCTTTAGTTCTTTTGTGTAATTGAAACCCGATTTGTAGATCTGACCGATTCCGACTTTTTCACCCAAAAAATTTAAAGCACGATAAGTTGGAAACTCATATTTCAAAGGAGCCATGATGAATTTATCATTGATCGTCCGCCAAAAAACTGCGCAGACAACAGCCCCAATCAGAATTGCGACAATCGATCTGATCAAATGTCCTCTCAATTCATAAACATGACCCAGGAACGATAATTCTTTTTCCTCACCTTTTTTAGTGTCCATCTAACTTTCTATTCCATGTTTCATCAATGCGTGAAGATCGAGTATGCCGATATAAACTTTATCGCTGTCCACAACCACCAGTTGACCTATATTGTAATCTCTGAGCAGGTTGAAAGCATCGATTGCTTTTTCACCTTTATATATGGTCTTCGGATTTGCGGACAGCATATCTTTTGCCTGCAGATCTCTGATGTCTTTGTGTTTGTGCATCATCCGTCTGAGGTCACCGTCGGTAATCACGCCTTTGATCTGATTGTTGTCCACAACTACAGTGATGCCGTGTTTGCCCGAGGAGATTGAATCAATCACTTCAAAGGCTGAAGAATCAGACCGGACAGTCGGTTTCTGTGAAAAATCCATTGCGTCCTCAACGCTCCAAAGCAGTCTCTTTCCAAGTGCGCCGCCCGGGTGGAAATTTGCAAAATCCTCACTTCCAAAATGTTTCATCTTCATCAGTGCAACCGCCAGCGCATCGCCCATAACCAATTGCGCAGTGGTGCTTGATGTCGGTGCCAGATTATTCGGGCATGCCTCGCGGCTGATGTTAACATTGAGCACTACATCCGAATGTTTTGCCAGTTCGGAGTCCGGATTTCCGGTCAGTCCGATCAGTGCTGCGGCTTTTTTTTTCAGTAAGGGTGCAATGTCTTTTATTTCCTGGCTGTTTCCGCTTTTGGACACACAGATTACCACATCTTCGGGCTGAAGCAGTCCCAAATCTCCGTGAATGGCTTCGGCTGCATGCAAAAATTGGCTGGGCGTTCCGGTCGAGTTGAAAGTTGCCACTATTTTGGTTGCGATATGTGCGCTTTTTCCAATTCCGACTACTACCGTTTTTCCTTTGGTGCCGTATATCAGATTGACCGCCTGAGCAAACTCATCTCCAATTGTTTGAGCAATTTGAAGAAGTTCATTAATTTCGTCCTGAAAAACAGTTTGAGCTGTTTTTATTAATTCTTGATTTTTCAAATCCAAAAGATTTTGCCCGTATTATTTTATTTTGTACATTAGGTCGTTCGACCGTGAAATTCAATTTTTAATTGAGTTTTCAAAAGTACATAAAATTATTTCATTGAAGATTATTCAAAAGAGCAATGAAAAACTTTACAAACTTTTTTGGTGTATATCGGAATTTTGTAAATTTAAAAAATTCAAAATCCGATTTGAGATCAGGAGAACGATATTGAAAATTTGAATTATAGGAATAAAAATTATAAAACAGTTTTTTATCAAAAATGAATAGTCGGGAAGATTTATCTATTTATTTGAAAAAATACTTTGGCTTTGAGAAGTTTAAAGGAAAACAGGAGGAGATAATTAACAGTCTGCTGGAAGGAGAGGATGTGTTTGTCCTGATGCCGACAGGCGGCGGAAAGTCACTTTGCTATCAGCTGCCTGCGTTGATTTCTGAAGGAGTGGCCATCATCGTTTCGCCGCTGATAGCACTGATGAAAAATCAGGTGGATGCGGTTCGGGGTATTTCGTCGGATGAGGATGTGGCTCATGTGCTGAATTCGTCACTGAACAAGACACAGACCAAAAAGGTGATGGATGATATCAGAAGCGGAGTGACCAAAATGCTGTATGTTGCACCGGAATCGCTGACCAAAGACGAATACATTGATTTTTTCAAAACGGTCAAAATTTCATTTTTTGCAATTGATGAAGCGCACTGTATTTCTGAATGGGGGCACGATTTCAGACCGGAATACAGAAATCTTAAAAACATCATCAACAAGATCGGTGATGCACCGGTTATTGCATTGACCGCAACAGCAACACCCAAGGTTCAGGACGATATACAAAAAACCCTGGGAATGCTCAATGCCAAGGTTTACAAAGCATCCTTCAACCGGCCCAATCTTTTTTACGAGGTAAGACCAAAAATCAATCAGGACAAAGAAATTGTAAAATTTATTCATCAGCGTGCCGGCAAATCGGGTGTTGTGTACTGCCTCAGCCGCAAGAAAGTGGAAGAGTTTGCTCAGTTGCTGCAGGTGAACGGCATCAAAGCGATTCCTTATCATGCCGGACTGGATACCAAAACCAGAACGCGTCATCAGGATATGTTTCTGATGGAAGAAGCAGATGTGGTGGTTGCAACCATTGCGTTCGGTATGGGAATAGACAAACCCGATGTCCGTTTTGTGATTCATTACGATATGCCAAAAAGTCTGGAGAGTTATTACCAGGAAACCGGTCGCGCCGGAAGAGACGATGGCGAAGGATATTGTCTGGCGCTGTATGATTACAAGGACATTGAAAAGCTTGAGAAATTTCTTTCCAATAAACCGGTTGCCGAAAGAGAAATCGGGCTTCAGCTTTTGAACGAAGTGGTGGCTTATGCCGAAACTTCTATGTCGAGAAGAAAATTCCTGCTTCATTATTTTGGTGAAGAATTTGACGAAATCAACGGTTTGGGCGCCAATATGGACGACAATATGCGCAATCCGAAGAAGATGGTCGATGCGACGGAGGACGCTCAGCAGGTACTCGAAATCGTAAGAGATACCAAAGAAGTGCTGCGGATCAATGATCTTGTCAATGTCATCGTCGGCAAAGAAAGTTCAATCATCAAATCATACAATCTGAATATAGAAGACTTCTTCGGTGCCGGAAAGGACAAAGAAGATTATTACTGGAAAAGTATTGTCCGTCAGCTGATTGTGAGAAATTTCCTGCTCAAAGAAATTGAAACTTACGGCATATTGAAATTGACCGAAAAAGGGAAAGCGTTTATCAAATCACCCGAAGAATTTCTGATTGCCGAAGATGTTGACTATAAGAAATTAATGGATCGCGCAGGCTCAGATTCGGGTGTTCAGGCACCTGCGGTTTTTGATGAAGAACTGCTGAAACATCTGAGAGATTTGAGAAAAAAAATTGCAAAACAACACGGTATTCCGCCATTTGCAGTATTTCAGGATCCGAGTCTTGACGATATGACGATGCTGTATCCGACTTCAATCAAAGAATTGACCAATGTGTTTGGAGTGGGAGAAGGAAAGGCGATGAAATTTGGGAAACCTTTTGTTGAATTCATTGCGAAATATGTGGAAGAAAACAACATTGAGAGAACCGATGAAATGGTGATCAGAAGCGTTGCAGACAAATCAAACCACAAGGTTTATATCATCAAAAGCGTTGACAGGAAAATTGATCTCGAAGACATGGCAGAGGCAAAAAATCTTTCGATGGATGAATTGATTTCTGAAATGGAGAGCATTGTTTATCAGGGAACTAAGCTCGATATCTCATATTATTTGAATGAAGTGCTGGATGAAGACCAGCAGGAGGAAATCCATGATTTTCTACTTGAGGCGGAAAATGATTCGATGTCAAATCTGCTTGAAGAATTTGGAAATGTTTATGATGAAGAGGAGCTGAGACTGATGAGGATCAAATTCATCAACGATGTGGCAAATTAATAAATTGACTTCACAAGATTTAGAATATTACACTTATGAGTAAAAAAGCGATGCTGATGATTTTGGACGGTTGGGGAATCAACCGCGATCCAAAGGTATCGGCTATTGAAAAGGCAAACACTCCTTTTATGGACAGCTGCTTTGAGAAGTATCCGAATTCGACACTGATTACATACGGACTTCAGGTTGGACTTCCCGAAGGACAAATGGGAAATTCTGAGGTCGGACACATGAATCTCGGTGCCGGAAGGATTGTTTATCAGAATCTGGTCAGAATCAATATGGCGGTTCAGGACAAATCATTCTTGAATGAAAGCGTTTTGAATGCTCAATTTCAATATGCAAAAGAAAGCGGAAAAAAAGTTCACTTTATCGGTTTGGTCTCAAACGGAGGCGTTCATTCACACATCAACCATTTGTTTGGACTTTTGGATGCCGCAAAAACCTTCGGTCTGACCGACAATATTTATGTACATGCCTTTACGGACGGTCGTGACTGCGATCCGCACAGTGCGGTTGAATTCATAGACGAATTACAACAGCACATGACCGAAACCACCGGAAAACTGGCTTCAATCATCGGGCGATATTACGCGATGGATCGGGACAAACGATGGGAAAGGGTGAAACTCGCTTATGATTTGATGGTAAAAGGAATCGGAAAAAACACCGAAAATCCGATTGAAACAATCGAAAATTCTTATAAAGAAAACGTTACCGACGAATTTTTAAGGCCAATTATTGTTGACAAAAACGGATTAATCGAAGAAGGTGATGTGGTGATTAATTTTAATTTCAGAACCGATCGCGGTCGCGAAATCACTCAGGTGCTGACCCAAAGCGATTTTCCCGATTACGGGATGAAGGCGATGGAACTCAGATATGTGACCATGACCAATTATGACAAAACATTTAAAGGTGTCGAGGTGGTCTATGACGAAAAGGAAATTCCGAATACAATGGGCGAAGTTTTGGAAAAAAACGGAAAAACCCAAATCAGAATCGCAGAAACCGAAAAATATCCGCATGTCACTTTTTTCTTTTCGGGTGGACGCGAAAAGGAATTCAACGGAGAAAGAAGAATTCTCTGTCCGTCGCCCAAAGATGTGCCGACTTATGATCTGAAACCCGAAATGTCGGCATATCAAATTACCGAAAAAATAGTGCCCGAACTCAAAAACGGAACTGCCGATTTTGTGTGTCTGAATTTTGCAAATACAGATATGGTCGGACATACCGGTGTTTTTGAAGCTGCCGTAAAGGCGGCTGAAGTGGTGGACAACTGTGCCGAAAAGGTGGTAAATGCCGCACTCGAAGGAGGCTATTCGGTCATCATACTCGCAGATCACGGAAATTCGGATGTGATGGTCAATCCCGATGGTTCTCCAAATACTCAGCACAGCAAAAGCCCGGTGCCGGTCATATTGGTTCAGACAGAAAACAGATTTAAACTGAAGCCCGGCAAACTTGGCGATATTGCACCGACTTTGCTGACGCTGATGGAAGTTTCGATTCCCGAAGAAATGACAGGAGAGGTACTGCTCCAAAGTTAAGCCGTAAGATAAACTCATGAATATTGCGGGTTAATTAGTACTTTTGCAGTCCAGAAGAAAATGGAATCGATGAAGAGCTATATTATTGCAGTTGATTTTGACGGAACCATTGTAGAGGATGCCTATCCAAAAATCGGGAAACCCATGCTGTTTGCATTTGATTCTCTGAAACAGTTGCAGTCGCAGGGTCATCGGTTGATTTTGTGGACTTACCGTTATGGCGAACGGCTTGATGAAGCGGTTGAATTCTGCCGAAAAAACGGAATCGAATTTTATGCAGTCAATTCGAGTTTTGAAGAAGAAGTGTTTAGCGAAAAGAATCAGAGCCGAAAGATTAATGCAGATATTTTTATCGATGACAGAAACCTGGGCGGATTTCCCGGCTGGGGTGAAGTGATTGAAATCATCAACAGACGAATTGAATTTTCAATCGGCGAACACGGAGTTTACAACCAAAGGAAAAAGAAAAAAAGAGGATTTTTCGGAATATGATTCATTTAAAAACAAAAGAAGAACTCGAGCTGATGTATCTGAGCGCCCAACTGGTTTCAAAGACGCTCGGAATGGTTGCTGCCGAAATCAAACCGGGAGTAAGCACCGTCAAAATCGATAAGATGGCGCATGATTTTATCAAAGATCATGGCGGAGAACCTGCATTTTTGGGTTACGGCGGATTTCCGAATTCGCTCTGTATGTCGCCCAACGAACAGGTGGTACACGGAATTCCGAATGAAGAACCGCTCAGGGACGGAGACATCATCTCGGTTGACTGCGGTGTGCTGATGAACGGTTTTGTGGGCGATCATGCCTATACTTTTGAAGTTGGAGAAGTCAGTGCGGAAGTCAAAAAATTACTCAAAATTACGAAAGAATCACTCTATATCGGAATTGCTCAGATGCTGCCCGGAAACAGAGTGGGAGACATCGGTCATGCAATTCAGACCCATTGCGAAAGCCATGGCTACGGCGTGGTCAAAGAATTGGTCGGTCACGGTGTGGGAAGAGAAATGCACGAAGATCCGCAGGTGCCGAATTACGGACGAAGAGGTACCGGAAAAGTTCTGAAAGAAGGAATTGCGCTTGCCATTGAGCCGATGATCAATCTGGGAACCGACAAAGTCCGTTTTCACAATGACGGCTGGACGGTTACCACGAGAGACAAACAGCCTTCTGCACATTTTGAACACGATGCGGCAATCATCGACGGGAAACCAAGATTGCTTTCGACTTACCGTTATGTATATGAGGCGCTGGGCATACAATCGGATGAGGAAGAACCGTTTTTGTATGAATTCGGTTAGGACAATAAATTTTCAAAAATATGAACAAGCTTTTCCATCAATTGATTATAATTTCTATTTTTTTGACAGGTTTGAATTCATGTCAGATTACCGGAGAGAATAAAAATCAGGAAGAAGAATCCCATGTTTTACAGGATGATCAGTCAAAAATCAGAAGTAAACGAACAGTTGATTTGGCGGAAGCTTTGTACAATGAAATAGTTGAAAAAAACAAAGAACTTCAACAACTGGAATTAGCCCTGAAAAATTATGAAGATATGGAGGTGGATTCGTTAAAAACCTATAGAAGATACAATGCCAAGTCTAACTCATATTATCAGTCGGCGTTGAGCAAAGCAGATAAAATTCAGGACAGTATTTTAAAAAATCAGATGATTGAATTAATTAACTCCAGCAAATCTAATTACAAAAATAAAACCCATGATTTGGATACTCTGCTGGAACAAATCGAAGCAAATAATTTATCTCTGAAAGATTATCATAATATGTTAAAAATTGTGCTAACTTTTCCTGTCATTGAAAAATATCAAAACAACAATTTACCGGATGATTCAACAATTGAAAATCTGATTCAGGAACAATCTGATTTGATAGAGCAAATGAAAAATTTAATGCCCGACAAATGATTGTTAGATTTCTTCATTCTGCCCGGTTTGCGCTGGAAGGAATTTTTTATGCGCTCAAAACCGAAAGAAACGTACAGATCTGGTTTGGCGTTTTGGTTGCAAATATGCTGGTGGCGCTTTGGCTTGGCGTTGATCGGACCGAATTTCTGTTTCTGTTTTTTTCAACCTTTGCAATTGGAATTGCAGAATATCTGAACACTGCGGTCGAAAAACTTTCAGACCGGGTGACCGTCGAAAGAGAGGAAATCATCAAAAGAGTAAAGGATGTTGCAGCCGGCGCAACTTTTTTGGCATCAATCAATGCGCTGGTCGTCAGTCTAATTATTTATATTCCTAAAATCCTGGAGAAATTTGAAATCTCTGTTTAAAAAAATCATCAATCTTTTTCCGAGGACCTGGCTGATCAGAATGAGCATTTGGGTGCGACCGGTTTTGGTTTGGTTTTACAAAGGCGATAATTTTACCGACCCGATTGACGGAAGAAATTACAAAAGTTTTCTGCCTTATGGTTATGAAAAACAACGTCAAAATGTGCTTTCGCCCGGAACTTTGTCTTTGGAACGCCATCGTTTGATGTGGTTATATCTGCAAAATGAAACCGACTTTTTTTCGGCAAAATTAAAAGTGTTGCATATGGCGCCGGAACAGTCTTTTTACAAGCGATTTCGGAATTTGAAAAATCTGGATTATACAACTTGTGATTTGGATTCGCCGATTGCCGACGTGAAAGCCGATATTCAGAATTTACCTTTTGAAAATGACACTTTTGACGTGATTTTTTGCAACCACGTTTTGGAACACGTGGACGATGATAAAAAAGCACTTTCGGAATTGTATCGCGTGATGAAACCGGGCGGTTGGGGAATTTTGCAAGTTCCGATTCGTTATCAGTTAAAGGAAACTTTTGAAGACCCGACCATCACCGACAAAAAAGAGCGGATTGAAAAATTCGGGCAATATGACCACGTTCGCGTTTACGGAACGGATTATTATGAAACCTTGAAAAACGCCGGATTTGAAGTAGAAAAGCTGAATTTGTCCGAAAAATTATCGGACGAAGAAATTCGACGTTTCGCTTTGGAAAAAAATGAAATTTTGCCGGTTGTGAGGAAGATTTCTTCAACCACATAGTTACATAGATATTAATTCACGCAAAAGAAAACAAAATCAAACATAGAAGAAACTTAGGTTTCTTAATTTTCTTTTTTCGGCATTGGTTCCGGTTCCGCCATCAAAACTTCTATTTTACGAAGAAAAGCCGAGTCTTGTTTGTCATAAAATTTCTACTGAATTATATTTTTTTGGCAGATTTCTTTTTATACTTAATATATGCGTAAATATTGGAACAGATAAATAAAAGAATGATAATAACTGATATTATTACAGCCAATGTGCCATTCCTTGCTAAAAGCCATAAACTCGTTAAAAGTGTAAAATAAATAACACCTAAGATTTGCCAATAAGGTGTCGGATCAGGAAATACTTTATAATCCAATTTGGAATTATAGGAAAACAGAAATTTAAATTTCTGAATATCCCAGATTAACAATATAGCAGTTGCCAACAACATTAAAGATGTAATAACCCAGGTCCCTTTAAATGACAAACTAACGGTGATCATCCAAATATTTACAATTAAACATGAATAAATTAACGCACCCAAAGTTGCCAGTCTTTGTGACATTAATAGAAAACCTGCTATAACCTGAATTAATCCAATAAAATTATAATAGAAACCGCTTTGAAATAAGCCTTCAAAAAAGAATCCTATTGGGTTTTCAACGGGAATCAGAGTAAAACGCTCACCGACTAATTTAATTAAGCCCGAAGGGATAAATGCCAATCCTAACAAATAACGTAAATGAATAATTAACCATTGGTTAAATTCATTCGTTCTTAAACTTTCATAATTCATAACTTAATTTGTAATGAATTACGGGAAATTGTTACATTTTATTACGATTAAACAAATACACAATTGTATATTAAGCAAATAAAAACTATGGCTAACATCGCTAAGCATTCCACCCCCGGCGGACACAGTGCACAACTCCGATTTTCAGAAACCAACAAAAAAACCGTTTTCTTTCACTTATTATTGCTAATTTTAGTTGCAGAAAAACGGTTTTGCTGCGTTCGGGTTCTTTATTCCCGTGAAACAACAAAGCTGAAAAACTTTAGCCGTAATTTTTATAAAAATGAAGAAAACTCTTTTAACTATCGTTTCTATTTTGACATATCAATTTTTATTTTGTCAAGACTTTCAATCGGAATTTCAAAAGTATTCTATGGAAAATGATACTATAAACCAATTGAAAGTGCTAAAAGAATGGGAAAAATCAAATCCAAAAGATGCAGAACTTTTTACAAGCTATTTTAATTACTTTGTTCAAAAAGCTAAAAATAGTTTTATTTCTATCAGTACAGAACAACCCAATGGTGAAAGTTTTGTTCTGAAAGACAGCTTAAACAATAATGTTGGATACTTTGGAGAGCAAACTCAATATAATATTGAAGAAATCGAAAAGGGATTTAAAAAAATAGACGAAGGAATCAAACTCTACCCAAATCGTTTAGATATGAGATTTGGTAAAATCTATGTTTTGGGTCTATTGGAAGATTGGGAAAAGTTTACAACCGAAATTATAAACACAATTGCTTATTCATCCAAAAATCAAAATAAATGGACTTGGACAAATAACGAAAATCACAATGACGGTAAAGAATTTATGTTATCATCCATCCAGAATTATCAAGTTCAATTATACAATACGGGACAAGATGAATTACTGGTTAATATGAGAAATATTGCCAATGAAATTCTAAAATACTATCCAAACCATATTGAAAGTTTATCCAATCTATCAATAACTTATTTATTAACAGGAGAATATGACAAAGGAATAAATGCTTTATTGAAAGCCGAAAAGATAAATCCAAAAGATTTTATTGTCTTGTCAAATATTGCCCAAGGTTATAAACTGAAAGGAGATAAAACCAAAGCTATTGAATATTATGAGAAAACCATCAAATATGGGGACGAACAAGCTATACAATATGCTACACAACAAATAAATGAACTCAAAAAATAAAAACTGCGGCTAACATCGCTAAGCAGGCGCAGTGCACAGCTCTGATTTTTAGAAGTTAACAAGCCAACATCTAACAACAAAGAAACGACTTGACAACAAAAAGCAAATGGATAAAACGCAGTCTTTGGACTTTGGCAACAATTTTTGTTTTGATGAACATTGTTGCAGTTTTTCATTCTTACAAGTTCACTCATTTTGCTGACAGCAAAACAGAAAAGACAAAAAATCCAACACAACTTACGACAGTTCAGAAAATTAAGACATTAATTTTTGGTGTAAGCAATCCAAGGCCTGAAAACACGAGTGTTCCGACAGCAAACTATGAAACAATAAAACTAAATAGCAACAAAGAAATTGAGTGTTGGAGCATTAAGACAGAAAACCCGAAAGGAACAGTAATTTTATTTCACGGATTTAGTGCGGACAAATCTTCAATGCTTGACAAAGCAGACGTATTTCGTGAACTTGGCTACAATACATTGCTTGTGGATTTTATGGGGTCAGGCGGTTCAGAAGGCAGTCAAACAACAATCGGTTTTTTAGAAGCAGAACAGGTGAAAACTTGCTATGACTATTTAACAGAGAGCGGAGAGAAAAACATTTATTTATTCGGAACTTCGATGGGTGCTGTTGCGATTATGAAATCAATAAGTGACAACGAAATTTCTCCAAAAGGAATAATAATTGAGTGTCCGTTTGGTTCTATGTATAAAACTGTTTGTGCAAGGTTTAAGACAATGAACGCACCGACTTTTCCAATGGCAGGACTTTTAGTTTTTTGGGGCGGACTTCAAAATAGGTTTTGGGCATTTGGACACAATCCGACAGAATATGCAAAACACATAAATTGTCCGACACTTTTACTTTACGGAGCACAAGACGAAAAAGTAAGTAGAGAAGAAATAGATGAAATCTTCACTAACCTGGACGGGCAAAAAAACTTAAAGATTTATCAAAACGCAGGACACGAAAACTATTTGACAAAGTACAAAAGCGAATGGACGCAAGACATACAACAATTTTTGATGACAATAAAATAGAAAGGGCAGTCGCCCATCGCCCAATACGCGGTCCGTTAGCGGTCATTGCACCACAAAACTCAAAAAAACACAAAACAATAAATCTAAACGACATATTTTGACTGAGTGGAACTTTATGTTTGCTGAATTAAAACCTTAAAAACAGTACGAATGATAAACCCTTGGATAGAATTTTGTAAATCATTTGACGATACGAATCTAGTTTTGAGTGAAGAAAAAGATGTAATTAAAGAATTTAATAAAGCAACAAGTGAAGAATTTAAAATTCAGTTTTTCCCTTACCATTCTAAAAAATACAAACCTATTCCTAAAAAAATATTGCAAAACAATAACTTTGAGGAATATTTACCTTCACAAGAGTATAACTTTCAATTAGTACGAGAAGCAATACATAGAAATGCAATCATAGTAATTCCTCGTGCAGTCAAAATATGGGAAAAAGCCATTCCTGAATTAAAAAGCTATCAACAGAAATATTCAACTAATAGTTATGGAAATATTATTTTGTCTGAGAAAAACTTGGGCAATGGTTATTCAGTCATAATAGAAAATTTAAATCAAGATAAGATATGAATTCACCAAGAGTAGTAACACACGGAGGAGTAACTTTAAATTTGGCTACAATCAAATGTTTTAAATTACAAACCAACATTGATTTAGGAAAAACAAATGTAATGGTTATAGAACACAAAACGCGATTTGACTATATTCAACATCCGGAAACAGGAGAATATGAAAAACAAGAATATAACGAAATAACAGAAGTTGAATATTCATCTCGCGAATCAGCAGATGCTTACAGAAACGAATGGGAAGAAATTTGGCAAGATTATTTAGACGACCAGGGATAAAATTCAGGCATTTATTTTGTAAATTCGTTACTCACTGAAAACGAGATATGGCAAAAAATAGGATTTTAAATGTAAACGAAGCTACAATTGCTGTTATTCATCAAAATGAAACTGACTTTATCAGTTTGACTGATATGACCAAAGGGTTTAACGAGGGCAGCAGTTTGATAGGGAAATGGATAACGAATAAAAATACTTTGGAATACTTGGGCGTTTGGGAAAAAATCAACAACCAAAATTTCAATTACCCCGAATTCGGGGTAATTGAACAGGAAGCAGGAACAAACAGGTTTATAATGTCTGTCGGGCAATGGATTGATAGAACAAAAGCTGTCGGAATGCTTGTGAAAGCAGGAAGATACGGAGGAACTTATGCGCATAAAGACATTGCCTTTCATTTCGCAATGTGGTTAAGTCCCGAATTTCAGATTTATTTAGTTAACGAATTTCAAAGACTAAAAGACGATGAAAATGACCGCTTAAAATTAGATTGGAATTTACAGCGAACTTTAGCAAAAGTTAATTATCAAATTCACACAGACGCAATCAAAGAAAACCTCATACCGAAAGTAATAACCAAACAACAGGCAAGTTTCGTCTATGCAAACGAGGCCGATTTGTTGAACGTTGCTCTTTTCGGAATTACAGCCAAAGAATGGAGAGACAACAATTCAGATAAAAAAGGAAACATCCGAGATTATGCGACTTTGGAACAATTGGTTGTTTTGAGCAATATGGAAAGTATAAACGCTCTACTTATCGGACAAGGCCTGTCTCAAAGTGAACGACTTATTCAATTAAATAAAGTTGCCATAAATCAAATGAAATCTTTGCTTGACAGTAAAGCCATAAAAAAGCTGAAATAAAACGTAGATAGCAAACGAACTGCCAATATTAGTAAGCATTCCACCCCGGCGGGCGCAGTGCACAACTCCGATTTTCAGAAACCAACAAAAAAACCGTTTTCTTTCACTTATTATTGCTAATTTTAGTTGCAGAAAACGGTTTTGCTGCGTTCGGGTTTTGTCGAAGTTTCGGCTTCTTTATTCCCGTGAAACATAAAGCCCGAACCGTTAGTGGTAATTTTTCAAAACCAACAAAAAACAATAAATGAAGACAATATTTTTAATTTTTACATTATTCTTTACAAATCTGTTTGGACAAAATACCGAAGTGACTACAAAAGCAAACGAAAAATCATTTCCAACAAATCTAAACGAAGGAAATTTTAAGAAACTTAAAAAATTTAATGGACAAATCGTTGCATTTGACGGAATAATTGAACAAATCGAAAATAGCAGAAATAATACACCATTCTACAAACTTAGAATAGGAGAAAATAATTATTTGTGGACAGTTTTGATGTTTAAGAATGATAAAAATGGAATTGGCGACCAAATAAGAGTGGTTGGATATTTAAGACCTTCTGCCCCCAACGAAACAGAGAAAAAATATTTAACGGGGAAATATATGGTTCTATCGTTTGGACTTGTTGATATTAAAAACTCGAATTTTCTATTTATTAGTGGGGCTGAAATACAAAAACAAGAATGGATTGAAGGGAAAATTCCAAGTTCAAAATAAAAAACTGCCACTAACATGAACTGTGTAAAAAAACAAATTCCTCAGACAAATTTTTCTAAATAATCCGGTCTGTATAAAGTTCCGTTTCTGACACAGCCAAATACTATTTTCAGCAATTTATTACATACCGGCAATCAATGCCTGTTTTTTGTTCTTTCCACAGCCGTACATTCGGGAAATTTCACACAAAACCGTTTTCTTTCCTTTTTTAATTTATCTTAGTTGCAAAAAAAACGGTTTTGTTGCGTTTGGGCTCTTTATTCCCGTGAAACACAAAGCCGTGAAACGTTGCGCGTCATGATATAGCGCCACCAAAACATCAAATAACAATAGCATGAAAAGTCCCCTAAAAGCCAATCGATATTTTACCAACAGAGAAAATCATTTTGTTTCATTTCATAACTCTATAAGAAGTTTAAAAGATAAAAAATATAGTGTTTTAAATTTTTATGGTGTTGGAGGAATAGGAAAAACCCGACTGAAAGAAGAGTTAATAAAAACAGTCACAAATGCAAATATAATCGTCTCAAGTAGTTTGAATTTTCAACAGGAGGAGTATAGAAATGTTTCAACCGCCTTGTATTTATTATATAAAGACTTGAAATCTAAAAAAATTCAATTCCCAACTTTTGAAATTGCACATGCAATTCATTGGCAGAAAATTCATCCCGAACAATCCATTTCCAAAAGCGGATTGCCTTATATTGAAGAGGGAAGCATTGTATTTGATATATTATCTATAAGCCAGGATATACCAATTGTCGGACTTATTCCTAAAATTACTTCAATATTGCATAAAGCAAAAAAGGGATTTGATAAATGGTGGATAAAAAATGGAGAAAGGGAGTTAACGTTAATCCAGCAACTTGAACCTCATCAGATAGAAGAATACTTGCCATATTACTTTGCTTTGGATTTAAAAGACTATTTAGAAACTTATTCCAAAGACATCATTTTTTTTGTAGACACTTATGAGTCTCTTTGGGAAAAAGAAGACGACAGGAAAAAAGAAAAGTTTTTTGGCAAAGACCGATGGATAAGAAAATTAATACAGAATTTACCTCAAACCCTTTGGGTTATATTGGGCAGAGAGAAGTTAAAATGGGATGAAATTGAAGAAGACATTGATTGGAAAGCGTTTTTAGACCAGCATTTACTTGGCGAATTAAGCCCAAATGATGCAAATAAATTTCTTGAACATTGTTCTGTTAAAGAAGAAAATATCAGAAACCAAATTATCTTGACTTCAAAAGGACTGCCTTTTTATCTTGACTTACAGGTTGACACCTATAACAGAATTATGGAGAATGGCAATATTCCTTCAGCAGATAATTTTGGTAAAAATTACATTGACATTTTAGAACGATTTAGCAAATACTTATCACCAAACGAAACTGAAACATTAAAGATTTTATCTTGCTCCAAGTTTTGGAATCGTACGATATTCAAAAAAATCATTAAAGAATTTGATACAGGCTTCCCTCTTACTTCTTTTAGAGAATTACTAAACTTTTCCTTTATCACAGAAGTAAAAATTGAAAGTGAGGAAGAATTGTATACTATACACCAGATCATGCGAACTCATTTAAAAGCCAATTTGGATGAGGATATAAGAAAGGAGGTACACCAATTATTACTTGACCACTATGAGGAACTTCTAAATGCTGAATCCCCGGAGCTTTTGGATTTAGAGTCACAAAATTTTATAGAATTCACCCCAAAAATACTACGGTTTTTAGATGAGGTTCTTTACCACAAGAAAAAGATTGAGAAATCTGAACCATATTATCAATGGTTATTAGAGATATCTCAGAAATTATATGGCAAAATAAATTCTACATCCGTACAGGATGCATTGGAAAAAGCCAAGAGTGATTTGGCTTTTTCTGATAATTATTTACTGCTGATAAAGATAAATTATGAAATAGCTCGTCTTTATTCCTGGAAAAATGATGATTTGGATACACTTAATTATTTTATTCAGGAAGGGCTAAATCAAATATCTGCTGTTATCAAAGAAAAGTATAATGACAATGATGAGGAAGCAGGTAAAACAGAACCCCAATTAATTAGACTAAAAACAGACTTTTTACTTTTAAAAGCAGAGATTCTACAAGATTTGGGCAGTAAAAATGAAGCCTATAATCTGTACTTAGAAGCAATTGGTACAGCAGATAAAATAGGTTATTATCCCCATCTAATTTCTTATGCAAGGTTACTTAAAGACTTGGGGCGCATTCCGGAAGCAGAGGGTTTTTTCTATAAGGAACTTCATAATTCTATAATTCAAAATGATACTGAAAACCAAGCACTTTATTATAATGAAATTGGAAAATTATTTGTAACTCAAAAGTTAGAAAATATTGCACAAGTTTACTTTGCCAAGTCGCTAAGTTTATACGAGGAAATTAAAGGAAAAGAACATCGTTATTACTGGATTGTCAGACACAGATATGCACAGTGTTTAATCAGTACAGGAGAAGCAAAAGAAGCACAAACTTTACTAAATGATATTTTGAAATGGTGGAAGTCAAATTATGGTGAAGCTTATTTTGAGTTGGGTTATATTTATCTTTCATTAGCCAAGTGCGAGTTTGCCTTAAACAACTATACTTTAGCTGTTGAATATTGTTTTCAGGTATGGAGCTTACTTACACCGGAATTTGGAACGAGTAACTCTGATGTTGCAGAATCACAACTTTTATTTTGTGAAATTATTCAGAAACTGAATAACAAAGGAAATATAAGCGCAGCGTCTTTTAATAAAGCTGATATTGATTTTTTACAAAATATTTATGATAGTTTGATCACACAGTTTGAACATGTTTTTTACAATAACTTTAAGAATTTATTGATAAATTCAGGCTATAACAGCAATGTTACACATTCTCTTTTTAAAGTTATTGGTCACCATTATGATTTCACAAATAATCGTGAGAAAAGAGCTGTTTTGGACGGAAGAAAAAATGAAATATTTAGAGTTTTTAATGAGCAGTTCAAAATAAGAGAATTTGAAGAAAATGAAAAAATAAAAATAGAAGGAGAGAACAAAAACGAACTATTGAACCGATTGGAGACTGAATTGGGCATAATTAAAGATGTGCCTGTTGAAATTTTTAAAAGTTCGCTGCCATATTTCAAAGACACATTTGTTTATCATCTTTATTATTCGGACACCGTAGTAAAGTATATTTTGGGAAACGAAGATTTTGTTAACTATTTGGATTATACGAATGCACCTATTTATGGCATAGCAGATAAAAATGAGTTTGTAATGTCTCCAAATATTGTTGTTGATTATGTTTATTTCTTTTTTGATGCAGTAAAGAGTCGTCATGGGAAATTCTATTTTCCCAAAAACAGCAATGATATCCCTCTTTGTATAGATACTGAAACAGCTGATGAAGTTATTGATACAATAAAATCCAATATACAGGAAGCTAAGGTATTAGAAGTAAATCAAGATTATATAGTAATAGAGGGTAATTGCTTTTTTAAGGTATCACTATTTAAAACAAAAGTAAAAGTTACCTCCAACGGTCAAATTAATTTGTCTGACGAAGAATTGGTATTAGAAGGACTTCCAATAGCACTCGAACCGCAATTTGATCAAGTTGTTTTAAAAAATGAGGATATAATAAAACAAATTATCTTAGTTTTAGAGAGTCGGTTTAAATTCACACCCATAGACGATGTTGACACTGAAATCTATAATAAATTCTACAGCAATATTCTTTTTATAAAAGAGAATTTTGATTCGCCAAACATCCAAGAATCCAATTTGCCGGAAATTTTTGATGATGCTCTTTATTTGATGGATAAGTATATAAAACCAATGTATGACAATGAATTGGTATATAGAAAGGAAGTCGGAGAGACTTTAGATGTAATGAATTCAATACTGCAACAATCCGAACTTATTAAGAACAGAGAACTTCTACAATTAAATCCTCGCATATTAAACGATCATAATTTACTGTTGACAAAAAATGAACAAGCAGAAATAGAAACAAAATTATTAAACAATGCTATAATTACAGAGTATCCAACACACATATACATGAATCACCTGCCCTTTTATCCAAACACAAGTGTTTACACATTAGTAATGCCAGGTGGTAAAAGGAAGTATATTTTAAGCTTAGGAGAAATGATATTTATCTTAGATAGCACCAATCGTCCGATATATACGTTTTCTGATAAAGATTTTGTTTTATCCGCTGCTACGGTTGTGGAATATGTCATTTTCTTTTTTGATTCAGTTATTGGAAGACATGGGAAATTCTACATTCCTGTTACTAAAGACGATATTCCTTATACAGACATTACACAGGTATCACCTTGTGTTCTAAATAAAATATCAGACAAAATAAAACCGTTAGAAATTATTTCTATTGAGAAAGAAGCTATTATCCTTGTTGGATTTGTCTTTTTCAAAGATTCACTATTTCAAACTAAAATAAAAGTTGATTCCAAAGGAGTCTGTCAAATGTTTGACGAAAAACTTATTATGGAAAATATGCCAATTGAGATAAAATAAAAATTGTATCTCAACTGTGCCTACCAAGAAGTTAACGGATTTACGGAACATCCAGATGTAAGTGGTTTTTTTAAAAATTTGCTGAATTACTGTAGCTTTTAGCTATGTCAAATGTATATGCTAATTTAATTCCAAATGCTGCCATGACTTTGTTTTTGAAAATTGAGTTATCATTAACATCAATAGCTGTTTGTACTTCTCCGCCAATAATGTATTGTTTATCATTTGTTCCATATTCATTTATGAAATAATCTCTTGGTTGTTTTAGGCTAAAAAACTCCATTGTGGCGAAAACAGAAAAGTTATCAGAACGCCAGCCTAATCCAAATCCTAAATCAACGGTGTTACTCAAATTACTATTTACAGATGCTAAACTTATTGGATTTATAAATAAAGCTATAGAGAAATGTTTAGGAACGTGTTCTATTACTTTCTTTACTTTTTTTACGCCATCTTTGTCATAATAGTTAATAAATCTCTCAACATCATAAACGAATGGTGTATATACAATTCCTAATGAAACGTTTGGTTTTAGTTTCCCAGATTCTTCTATAATTACATTGTTGTTAGTTTTATCAATTATGGGTAATTCATAAATCTTATTCGAAATTACAGCAGTACCAGCCCCAACGAAAAATGAAATCCTTTTATTCCAGCCTTCTTCTTCAATGGATGTAACTTCCTCTGTTTCTGTTTCTTCTTCTTTTTCTTGTCCAAATATCATAATTGGGCAAAAAATTAAAAGTGCTAACAATTTGATGTTTTTTTTCATAATTCGATAGCCGCTTTGTAAATGTTTTATATTACTTAGACCGAATGCGTGTTGAAACGTTGTACTCATTTCTTGTAAGCTCATAAACGGTAATTCTTTATGTTTTTAACGTTAATATTTTCGCTACTTATTTTTATTCATTTGGATATTTCTTTCTTTCAAGCCATTCAGATTGACTCGGATAGTAGGGATTATGGCCTAAAAAAGAACCTACCACTTCTTCTGATGTATAGTAAGGATGTGCTTTAAATAAAGCTTCTCGATATTTTTCATCAATTGTATAATCACCAAATTTTAATACATTTTTTGGTGGAACACAATCAAATGCCTCCTCTTTTTCAAAGTCGTGTGCAGGCTTTCCACAAGTTGGACATTTTCTTCCCATTTTTAATGATTTTGGTTTATGCTTTTTGCTGTAAAATGACAGCCAACATGATTCGGCTTTGTTGTTTCACGGGAATAAGTAGCCAAAACTTCAATAAAACCCGAACGCAATAAAAACCGTTTTTCTGCAACTAAGTTAATTAAAAAAGTGAAAGAAAACGGTTTTGTGTGAAATTTGTCCAAGTTTCCGCCCGTGGTACGTTTGTGCTGAGCGTAGCCGAAGTATTCGCCCGTGTAACACAGGTTGTTATTTAGAAAATTATTTCGTCTTAGCAAAGAGCTAATTGCTTATATTATGTATTTTAGCAGTAATAATTAGTTTCTAAAATTAAATTATGACGAAAAAAATACTTTTTATCCATCTGTTTTGGTTTTGCTTATTCACAAAACGATGGTGATAAAGTTTATGAAGTTAATTATGACCATTATTTTGATATTGATGAAAATAAATTTTATCAATTCTATTCAAACAACAGCAACAGGGATGTAGTTGAACGAAATAAATATACGTTCACAAAGATTGATAATTATCTTTCAGAATTTGAAAATCAACTGATTTAGACAAAGGAGGAATTAAACGGAGATACAAAAATTCTACAGTCTTATAATGGATGGAAAGGTAAGGTAAGATAAGAATGCCCCGGCGGGTGCGGTACATAACTCCGATTTTCAGGAAAGAAGAAAATGAGCCTAATTTTTTGTCCGTTACTTTAATTATATTTGAGTTTCCGGTGAACAGCCAGGTTTTCTACCACATCGGCAAAATCATTGAAAGGGACAGCAAGTCCACGATGCATAAGTTTGCGCTGCAGTGGAGTTATAGAAATCATTCAGAAAAGCTACCCTTGCATTAGAATTGAAGATAATAGGGTTCATTTCCGGCCGGATTGTTGATTGAAAAATGGATATTGTATATTATCCCGTTTCGGAATCAGAGTTCGTTATTCCCCACAATTCTGTATTTCTTATCCAATAGCATGATTAAGTTATATGTAAATGCATATAAAATCAAATTAATTTATATTATTATATGTTTTTGCATATAATTTAGTATATTTGCTTAGATTCGTTGCAAAAGCATATAGTTATGATGGCATTGGCGGATTTTGTGAAAGAGAAAAGAAAAGAAGTAAACCTGACGCAGGAGGCTTTTGCCGAACGTGCCGGCGTAGCACTTACAGTCATCCGAAAAATAGAACAGGGTAAAGAAAACCTCAATCTCGAAAAAGTGAACCGGGTGCTGAAAATGTTCGGACATACCCTGGCACCGGTAAATGCGAGGGAATTACACAATGCCAATCAATAAGAGGGATGAGAAAAGCAGTCATATACTATAAAGACATTCCGGCAGGAATACTTACGGAAACGGATGAAGGTGAATATGTTTTTCAATATGAGGAGAAGTATGTTCAACAGTACCCCAAACAGTTTCTTACGTTTACAATACCGGTAAGCCCAAAACCCTATACGGACAAACGCCTGTTTGCTTTTTTTGATGGATTGATTCCCGAAGGCTGGTTATTGGATATTGCTTCCAAAAACTGGAAAATCAATCCAAATGACCGTATGGGTTTGCTTTTGGCTTGTTGCCGGAACTGTATCGGAGCTGTAAGTGTCCAACCCATACCACAGGAAGATGAGTAATAAGAAGTGTTTATACTGTTACCAGGCATTGGACGAAAATGTCTCAGGTGATCTTCATCAGCAATGCAGCCTGGATTTCTTCGGAACCGGACAGCAGCCTTTGTTTGAATACTCATTGCAACAAATGGCAGAACTGGCAAAAAATGTGGTGGAAAGAAGTGTCGCCGTTCCGGGAGTCCAACCAAAACTTTCTTTATCGCTGGTGAATGATGCTATTCGGGGCGAAAAAAAAGGACGTTTGACCGTTGTGGGTGCTTTGGGAGGTAATTATATATTCAAACCGCCATCCGAACATTTTGTTGAAATGCCCGAGAACGAACACCTGACAATGCGTATCGCTGAAGCCTTCGGGATTAATGTTGTAAAATCAAGTTTAATCCGGTTGCAATCGGGAGAATTGTCTTATATCACCAAACGCATAGACCGGACAGAAACAGGAGAAAAAATCCATATGTTGGATATGTTCCAAATCACAGAAGCTTTTGACAAATACAAAAGCTCAATGGAGAAAATAGGTAAAGCCCTGAACGAGTATTCTGACAATACCCTGCTGGATAAAGTTTATTTTCTGGAATTAGCAGTTTTCAGCTTTCTGACCGGGAACAATGATATGCATTTGAAAAACTTCTCTATGATCAATACAGGGAATAAATGGACATTAGCTCCCGCTTATGATCTTCTGAATGTTGCCATAGTAAATCCTGACGATACTGAAGAACTGGCTTTGACGCTGGAAGGGAAAAAGAAAAAGCTCAAATGGGAAAACTTTGAGCGATTAGGTAAAATATTGGAACTGAATGACAAACAAATCAATGGTATTGCCAAACGCTTCCTGAAAAACAAATCTCTTGCCACAGTATGGATCAATAATTCGTTCTTATCAGGAGAATACAAAGAAAAATACATAAACCTCTTAGAAGAAAGATATGCAATACTCTTTCATTAAAAGATACCTTTTCTCCATTGATTTTATCAGAAATTGTGACAAAAATGGGAAGCTTACAAACCGGATTCTGATTTAAAATCCAAACAAATAAAATCGGTAAATATTGTTTCACAGATGAAAATCAGTAACTTTGCGAAAATGGAGCGGGCTGCGTACATAAAATTGACTAAAGGCCAGATAGATAAAATAGGGAATGCTTTGATTTATCTGTCTGATAAATTAGGTGATTTGTCTAAAACAAAAGCACTCAAACTCATTTATATTTTAGATGAATTATCTATCAAGAAGAGCGGTATTCCTTTTTTTAATCTGAAATATAAAGTATGGAAATTTGGCCCGGTTTCCGAAGAAATTTTCATTGACTTATCCTCAGACACTGCATTGCTGAGAGATTATATTGCAAAATCCTCAGATAATGATTCTACTGTTATAAGGCCATTAAAGCGTTTTAATGATGATGAATTTTCTGATAATGATATAGAGTTGATGGATTTTGTAATTGAAAACTTTGGAAGTAAATCAGCCAAAGAATTGATTCAATATACACACCGACCCAATTCTCCCTGGTATGTTACTGCTTCAAGAAATGCTGTTTTGGATTTATTGGAAAAAGAGGAAATCAATAACACAGAATTTCTTGTTGATATGGGAATCCTTATTGACCATGATGAACGGAAAAAGGCGTTATACAAAGACTTTTTAGATTTCAATTGACATCAGAATGTTTGAAGAGGGTAATATCATTTACTTTACTCCGTTTTATTTTAAGAATGGCAATCCAGCGAAACCGAAGTATTTTGTTGTTCTGAAAAACGAAAATGACATTAATGTTTTGGCCTCTTTACCGACCAGAAAAGATTCTGTTCCCGAGAAAAATGTTATAGAAAACGGCTGTATTGAACTGCCTGAAATCAATTTAAACTGTTTTGTTATTTCTAATCAGATACAGGTAACAGAATGCGGAAAATCTTTTGATTTCAAAACGCATATCTATGGACATCAGATTGATATTTATGAAGTTGATTTTTTGAAAGAAATATATCCAATAGAAAATACTGATTATGAGGTTTGGGGTAAAATGAAAAGCGAAATTTTTGAGGCTTTGATAGATTGCCTGAAAACTTCAAGGTCAGTAAAACAAAAATTCAAGAAAATTCTGGGGAAGGTATAGAGTTTCATGCCTGAATTGACTTGAGTTACCCTGATAAAATAGAGAGATGGAAAACCAATATTAATTTTCAGAGCTTTTTTCAAAGTTGAAAGAATCCAGGTGAACACCCGAAAGAATTACCTGATTTTGAAGTTGATTTGGGGGAGTGAAACTTATGAATTTTATTTTTGACACCATCCCACCAAGTGTATAAGTTAAAAAGTTATGGCTTGGATTGTTAGTCTTTACCTGTATATCTCTAAACAAATTCAGACAATTTTTTTAATGACTTCAGCCAATATCAGTAAGCGTTCCGTCCCGGCGGGTGTGGTGTACGACTCAGATTCTCATGGAAGGACTTTAGAAATTAAACATCTTGGGGGTTAAAGGGCGGGATTATTGTGCCTGATGCGGGGTAGAAGGCTTAACCGATTATCAGGTGGTCGAATTGTTTGTACTCAATACCGGTATAAGTGCAGAAATCTTGAATGGTCAAAAAAGCCTTGTCGGCTTTGTTGAGTTCTTTTTTGATTTTTTGAACCAATCTGGCACTTTGACGATAACTTCTACCCGTAATCATCTGGACATCCTTGGGGTAAATACAAACTCTTTTCATTTTTGTTTTCATAATTATCCCAGTTCAAAAGGTTGATATTCTTTGATTTCAACGGACTTTGCATAAAATAGAATGTCGGAGGCATTTTGTTTTTTTTAAGAAAGTCTTAACATAGTCGCTCTCCTCATACACTATCTATGCTTTATCTATGCTTTATCCATGCTTTATCCCAGCATCATCGTTTTTGAATTTCAGGCTAAATTACTGTAAAACAACCGAATGTACAAACCTTTAAAAATGACATTTGTGCACATTTGTGACAAAAGGAGAAATTTCTGCCATTTTGAGCGTTCTCTGCCAAAAATGTCTTTTTTGGTCAGATCTGACAATATGGTCGTTATCGGACATATCTGCCATGGCAATTTTTTTGAAGAAGCGCCCTTTTGATTGAATATGAGCTCCGGCAATGCCGGGGCTTTTTTTGTTGGGGGGAGGGTAAGGTTTAAAGTTTAAACTTCTAACCTCTAACTTCAAAATTAATCAAGGAGCGCAGGATTTTAAACTTTATCTTTATTTTGTTTAAAATATTTAATGAATTCTGAAGGTGAAACCCCGATATTGGCTTTGAAGACGGTTGCAAATTTAGAGTGTGAAGAAAAACCGCATTCTTCTGCAAGCGTATTTATCTTATATTGTCTGTACACCGGGTCATGGGTGATTTTTTGGGTTATATAATTGATCCTCAGGTCGTTTATGTATTCGTTGAAGTCTTTTCCTTTATGGGTTTTAATGATGTAAGATAAATATTTGGTATTGGTTTCGATTTCACCGGCAACGAATGGCAAAGAAACTTTTCTTTCCAGAAAAAGTTGTCCTTGTTCAAAATCATGAAGCTTTTCAAGCAATTTTTCTTCCACTTCCACAGACATTGGAGATGCTTTTTCGTCGGTTTCTTTAAGTGTTTGATTTACCAAAGAAGGTGTTTCCGAATGTTCTTGTTTTTCTTCTAACTGTTTTAAAATCGTTTCAATTTTTCTGATTTGCTTTTGTTTTTTATAATACAGAAAAGCCGATATTCCCAAAACAATTAAAACGATTGCCAATAATGAATAAATAACTTTTTGTCTGGTTATGTTGTGTTGGCGCAATTCTTTTTGTGTAGAAATCGTGTCGTTAAGAACTCCGTCTATTGCTTTTTTGTTGATGTTGGAAATGCTGTCGTTCAATGCGGTAAACAGCCCAAGGTATTTTTTGGAATTTTCCATTTCATGCAATTCCATATAGGATTTGGACAATATTTCAAAAAGGTCTCTCCGCAATTGAGGCATACTCGCTTTTTTTTCTGCCGAAATACCTTCCTGTGCATAGTGTACCGATTTGTCATATTCCTTTTTTGCATAATAAAAATAGCCCAATTGGTTCAACAAAATCACTCTTTCTACCAAGGGAACAGATTTTGTTTCGTGAATATTGAGGGATTTCAGGTAATATTTTTCTGCCAGATTCATATTTCCCTCTTTTTCGTATCCGTTTGCCAGAATGATGTAGGAATAAGAAATCAGGCTGTATTTTCTTGAGATATTGCCATCATCGGTTTCTTTTATCTTTTTTGCTTCTGCAATACATTTCTTTACATTTGAAAAAACAGAATCCTGAGGTGCTGCACTTTTTGTAAGATGATTGGCGAGGTTGCTGTAAATTAAACTTAAGGCATATTGACGGCTGTTTCCCGGATTTATTTTTCGGGCGTAGGTCAATGCCTGTTCAAGTTCTTCACTTGCTTTGCTCAAAAGCCCCAATTCTGAATAAGCACAACCTTTGAGTCGGTGAATGTGGGAAATATCTTCATAATCCTTAATTTCTTCACCGGTTTTCAGGAATTCCTCATTTAAATTGATGACTTTGTTGTAGTCGGTACTGTTGAAATATATAATGGCAAAAGTATAGCCTATCTTGGCGATGCCTTCTTTGTAGCCGATTGCTTTAGCTTCTTTATGGGCTTTATTTAACAGAGGAATGGCTTTTTCCGGGTTTTCGGAAACTGCTTTTTCCAATTCTTTATTGATTTCCTCTATCGTTTTTGTCTGTGCAACGGTAAAAGCCGACCCCAACAACAGAAACAACAAGGTCAAACCATACTTCAAGAAAGAAGTACATAAATCTTTATTCGGTTTGAAAAGAAAAAACATTCTAAATTCTTTACTTATAATTAAAAATTATTTGTTCAGAAATAAGAATTAGAAGAAAGAAATGTAAATATAAAAAAACTAATTAATCTGAGTTTATTTTCTAAATAAGGCTTTTTCACCTGATTTTACGGCATCTCTCAATTTTACTGATTTTGAGTATTTTGTATTTTTAATTCTTTTCAAATTATAGAAAACGGATATACAAAAGCTTTTGTATATAGACAAAACTTTATTATTTGGCGGATATTTTTGAAAACTACCGGGTAGAGTTTCAGTTTCTGTTTGTCATGCAAATGGCAGAAATATACCGGACATTATTTTTCAAAATTAAATCAATTACACCAAAATTAAGCTTATGAAAAAAACAAATCTTGTTCAACACACAAGAAATCTTTTATTGACGGGCTGCATCGCTGCCATGTCATTGGCACAAGGGCAAACCATCATTTACCAACAGAATTTTGACGGTAACAACGGCAGTTTTCCCAACACCATTGTTTCTGAAAACACGGCAATCAATGGTTGGCTGGCAAGTTCCACGGCTCCGCAATACGCAGATATTTATCGGCATTTGTGGAATTTCTCGGATGTAACAACCGGAGGAAATCCGTATGTAATGCCTATTTCCGGAAAATCTTTGGGAATGGGATTTTATGAAGGCAACGATCCTTATGTTCTCAATCAGTATTTTGCGACTTATGCCGCCGAGCCCCCGACTGACCAGACTTTTTTTACCACCAGATGGGCACATGTGGGTTTTTCTACAGAAGGCTATGAAAACATTACAGTAGAATTCAAATGGAGATGTACAGGCGAAATTTTTGAAGGAGTCGTTTATGATTACGGAACCGTAAATACTTCCATTGACGGCGGTTCTACCTGGCTGATGGACGAAACCGGAGGACAGGGAGGAACCACCAGCGAACACGGAAGTTTTAGCGGCGGACTTTATTTCGGGAATGCAGGAGTTCAAACTGCAATTCTGACTTTGCCCGAAAGCCGAAACGACCAGCCGGATTTCCGTTTGGCATTCCGAATGGTGGTCGATGAAGGATACGGAACGGGAGGCGGATTCATCATTGATGACATCATAGTACGCGGAACGCCCATTGTGATGGGAACCCAAGATATGGATAAATCCAAAGTAGAAGTTTACAAAGACGGTGATGCTTTTGTGGTGAAATCTTCTGATGCAAACATTAAGCAGGTGAGCCTGTATGACCTGAGCGGAAAACTTTTGTTGAATTCCACAGCCGGAAACAAAGAATTCCGTTTGAACGCCAATACATTGCAGAACGGAGTTTATATGCTGAAAACGCAGTTGGAAAACGGAGAGGAGCTGACCCGAAAAATCAGAAAATAACATCCTGAATTTTAAAGAAAGAACCTGAAATATTCCTTTCGGGTTCTTTCTCTGACCAACCTTTTATCAAATTGTTTATTACCCACCAAAACAATTAGAAGAACTTTAAAATACCTAATTAATCAATTTATGAAGGCTAAATTATCCCTAATCATCAGACTGAGTTTATTCATGCTGATTGTTTCCTTGTCTAATCATGGGTTTGGGCAAACTACTATTTTCTCTGAAGGATTTGAAAATAGTGATGGCTTTTCCATTGAAGGTGCATTAAGTACAACTCCTGTCGGAAATAATGGTTGGAGAAGTAGTGCTGTTGCATACAATTGGGATAACAATTGGGCGGGATTTACATATTCAGGAACAAGTATAACTGGAAGATCGCTTATGATAGCAGCAGCGGATAATCTTTATCAATATCCCGGAGATTATTTCGAGGATTTAACAACAAACAAGTATGCATACGTAACTGTAAACGCAACTGGTTATGAAAATATAACTTTGACATTCAAGTGGAGATGTTACGGGGACCTTTTTAACGGAACTCTTTATGATTACGGAATGGTTACCTATAACACAGGTAGCGGTTGGCAAGATATAACAACAGGGGGAACCTACGGCAATGGACGCTACGGAGCTGGTGATGCCAACGTGAGGACAGCAACAGTAACCTTACCTGCTTCTGCCAATAATAAATCATTTCAAATTGGATTCAGATGGATTAATGATAATGTAGACTCTTATTATCCAGGATTTGTTGTTGATGATATTGAAATCAAAGCAACCCCAATTTCCTCCGATCGAACCCTCACCGTTTCAGAAGCCTATGCAGGAGCTTCTTATGCGAATGGTAGTCATACAATTGCAAATAATACTTCTGTTACCGCAACTTCCGGAACCCGGGTCGGATATGTTGTAACCGGTTGGGAAGGAACGGGTAGTGTTCCTGCTACGGGAACAGGTGGTTCGGCAACTTTTACCATTACGGAAAATTCTACTATCAACTGGCTTTGGGAACAAACCGGAACTCCTAAAGAAATCAGCTTTTACAATTATGGCGGAACCGAACAATTAACTTTCAACAACAGCCGAATCGATACAAATACTCCGATTTTCAGAATGAGTCATAGTGCTTATGAAGCCAGTGAGTATGAAGTAGAAATCAATACGGCACCGGATTTTACGGGTACAGCCTGGACACAGACTTTTACGGGAACTTATCCTGTCGATACAGAAGCGAATTTCACTTTTAACAATGGTTTTGTCCCAACTAATAATACTACTTATTACGTAAGAGCCAGAGTAAAAGGTGCTGCCGATGTTTGGAGCGATTGGACAAGCGAAACCTATAGTTTCACTTATCAAACTCCGAAATCTTTACCGGATTGGTTCCAAACTACACAAGCACAATTTGCTTCAGATGAATTAGCCGGAGTAGAAGCCAATGCAAGTCATGATGTGGTAGCAGGAGCCGGAGGGAGCGGAAATGTAATTACAAATGGAAGTTTTGAACCTAATTTGAGTGGGTGGACAATTGTAAAACCAAGTTGGTATTCTGTTACTTCCGAACCTTATGGGAACACAGACGGGAGTAATGCCCTAAATATATATAATAATGACCCATATTCTTTTGGAAATTTTAGAGGAGATAATGCCGGCGTTTACCAAACGGTAAATATGACGGGTGTTTCTAATGTTTTAGTAGACTTGGGATATGAATCAACTCCAGGAAGTAATTTAAATGTTTATATTGAGATGTATGTTTCTGACGTTTCACAAACAGGAATAAGAACAGGAACAAAGATTTTGAACTGGAAACCTACATCGAATTTAACTACAGAAAACGCTCAAAACATAGATATAAGTTCATTTGGGTTTACAGGAAATAAACTCATTAAAATAGTTGCTTATCTTGACATACCTTCAACAGATTATGTAGAGCGATATTTTTATATAGATAATTTAAGAACAACTTCGTCACCTCAAGGCACCATCACATCCACACCGATTCATTTGGCTTCGGTTCAGGGCGCAACAGCTTATCAGGGAATTACCTGGAGCCAGACATTGGGCGGAGGTGATTTAAGGCTGAAAGTACAAGAATCAACAGACGGAATTTCTGGCTGGACAGACGTAACCGGATATGATAATATTTCCGAAGCAGGCAATGGAGAGAAAACCTTTGATTTATCGGGAATGACGGCTTATCCGCACATTCGTTTGGTAGGAGATTTAGACGGGGAAAATGTTGTATTGCATGATTGGTCTGTACAATTTCAGGCAGACAACTGCTCCATTGAAACCATTTGGAACGGCTTAGCTTGGAGCAACGGAGTTCCGGACAGCAATAGTTATAAAATCATTTTTGAGGGAAATTATACCTCAAGTTCAGATGCCAATTATCCGACAGCTACGGGATTGGTAGGTTGTTCGGTAGAAGTGAGAGATGATTCAGAAGTAGTGATTTCTTCGGGACACAGTGTCAGCATTGACAACGAAATAACGGTAGACAATGCAAACGGAGCAAGTTTTACACTGAAATCCGATGCGAACCTGCTTCAAATCAATCCCGATGTCGAAAATGAAGGAGAAATCATTGTAGAACGAGAAGCCACCGTGCCGTCGATTCAATACAACTTCTGGTCATCTCCGGTTGCTGGACAAAATCTTTATGAAATTTATGATAATATTCCAGCCAACAGGGTTATGACTTATAATACCGATGATGATTATTATACCATTGTTCCGAATCCGACAACTGCAGATTTTGGTATTGGTTATTCCATCAAAGGACCTTCTTCTAATTATCCCGATAATTCTTCGGGCGGTGAAGAAGTAACGGCTGTTTTTACGGGAGAGCCTCATAATGAATCTGCAACAACGAATTTCATTCCGTTGGAAACAGTCGGGCAAGGCTTTAACCTGATTGGAAATCCTTTCCCTTCTAATCTGAATTTGGAAGAATTATATGCTTTGAACGAAGATCAATTTAAGGTGTCTGATTTTTATTTCTGGGACAATACAAACAATACTGCGCTTACGCAGCAAGGTGCTGATTACGAGAATTATGAGCAGAATAATTATGCGGTTTACAATGTAAATTCTCATATAGGTACTTCTGCACCTCATGGAAGTGAGAGCAAAAAGCCCAATGGTATTGTCAAACCCGGACAAGGTATTTTGATACAGGCATCTGATAATGCGGGGGGCATTACCATCACAAATTCCATGCGAACGATTGCGACAAAAATAAATGCCGCTGATGATGATGCGCCTTATTATAAAAACGGTTCTTTCGGAGTCAGTACATTCAACGGTTCCCGTCCCAAAGAAGGGAAATTCTGGCTGGAACTCGTAAATTCTGAAAATATCCATATTCAGATTGCTGTAGGTTATTTGAATCAGGCAGATGATGTTTATGATAAATTCGATACCGAAGTGTTGAATGAAAATGCATCGGATAATATTTATTCATTCAGTTCAGATATCCGTAAGTTAGCTATCAACGGAAGAAAGCCCTTTACACAAGAAGATGTCATTCCTTTGGGAGTCAAATTATTTAAGCATGGTAAATACAAGATTTTATTGGAAGAGGTTCAGGGTATTTTTGAAGGACACCAAACCATTTACCTGAAAGATAAATATTTGAATAAGATTCATAATCTTTTCGCCTCGGATTACGAGTTTGAAGGTGCAGAAGGGGAGTACACAGACCGTTTTGAGATTTTGTATAAGTTGCCGTTATCGGATGCGTCTGTATTGAGTACAGCGAATTTGAACCAGCTTAAGATTTTACAGGTAAATGATGAAATCCTCATCAGTTCGACCAAAGACAAGATTTTGGAAGTTGAGGTATTTAATTTGGCAGGTTGGTCAATTTATCAAAAAGCCAATGTAAATGCGAATGAATGGAAGATTCCTTCCATGATGCTGGGCAAACAGATTATTGTGGTGAAAGCCCTCACCCAAACAGGAGAAGTGGTAACTAAAAAAATCATCAACAAATGAAAAAATTAGCACTGATAATACTGTTTTTGCCTTTTTTTGGATGGAGTCAGTTTTTTGAGAATTCTTTAGATGATTACAATGAATCAGATTCCGGGGTGTCCTATTTTTCAGACGGAAATACGAATTCTGATTCTGATGATTTTTATGGTAATTCAAATTATGCAGATCCCGACATGGGAGTGGACATGGGGGGTGGTAATCCGGGTAATCCGCCGGGCGTTTCCATTGACAATCTTTGGTGGGTTTTACCGCTGATAGGAATAGCCTATGGCAGTTATCGGATTTTCAAAATACCCGGAAAAAGTTGAAATCTGATCAAATGAACCGTTTCTGAAAAGGAGCGGTTTTTTTGTTGGAGATTCCAAGTTTAGACTTTAGATTTTAGAGTTTTAGAGTTGTGTAAGCTTCCCCCAGAAAGTTGCCAATTAAAAAGAGAGAAAATATTAACTTTAACGACACCATCCCACCAAGTGTGTAAGTTAAAAAGTTATGGCTTGGATTGTTAGTCTTTACCTGTATATCTCTAAACAAATTCAGACAATTTTTTTAATGACTTCAGCCAATATCAGTAAGCGTTCCGTCCCGGCGGGTGTGGTGCACGACTCAGATTCTCATGGAAGGACTTTAGAAATTAAACATCTTGGGGGTTAAAGGGCGGGATTATTGTGCCTGATGCGGGGTAGAAGGCTTAACCGATTATCAGGTGGTCGAATTGTTTGTACTCAATACCGGTATAAGTGCAGAAATCTTGAATGGTCAAAAAAGCCTTGTCGGCTTTGTTGAGTTCTTTTTTGATTTTTTGAACCAATCTGGCACTTTGACGATAACTTCTACCCGTAATCATCTGGACATCCTTGGGGTAAATACAAACTCTTTTCATTTTTGTTTTCATAATTATCCCAGTTCAAAAGGTTGATATTCTTTGATTTCAACGGACTTTGCATAAAATAGAATGTCGGAGGCATTTTGTTTTTTTTAAGAAAGTCTTAACATAGTCGCTCTCCTCATACACTATCTATGCTTTATCTATGCTTTATCCATGCTTTATCCCAGCATCATCGTTTTTGAATTTCAGGCTAAATTACTGTAAAACAACCGAATGTACAAGCCTTTGAAAATGACATTTGTGCACATTTGTGACAAAAGGAGAAATTTGTGTCATTTTGAGCGTTCTCTGCCAAAAATGTCTTTTTTGGTCAGATCTGTCAATATGGTCGTTATCGGACATATCTGCCATAGCAATTTTTTTTTGTAGCCGAAGGTTTGAAAATTTGTGGAGAATTCAATTTTAGACAGTTGCAACGAATTGAGATTGAATGTTCATTTTTTTAATGTTTAACTCAAAAATTTTTAATCATGGCAAGACAAAAAGGAATTATTAAGGTAAAGGGTACTATCGGTGATCTTACCTTTTACAAATCTGGAGATGGTTATTTGTTGCGGGAGAAAGGCGGGATTGACGGCAAGCGCATTGCGACAGATCCTGCTTTTCAGCGAACCCGTGAAAACGGCTCGGAATTTGGCCGGGCGGGTAAATCGGGGAAGGTTTTACGCAAAGCCTTTCGTCCTCTTATTCAAATGGGTTCAGACAGCCGGATGGTAAGCCGACTGGTCAGGAGTATGATGCGAGTCATTAAGACCGACACTTCCAATCCAAGAGGTGAGCGAAATCTGATGAACGGTGACTTAAGCATTCTGAACGGTTTTGACTTCAACATCAAGGGTAAACTGGGGACTACTTTTTTTGCTTCCTTTGATGTGAATATGGATCGTGCTTCGGGAGAAATGAGCATAGATATAGCTCCTTTTGTTCCCATTGAAATGATCTCCATACCGGAGGGTGCCAGTCATTATAAAATCATGTCGGGTGCTGCCGCCATTGATTTTAATGAGGAGGTTTATGAAATGGTTCATACAGCGACAGCCGAACAGCCTCTTGACGGAGTTCTGACTTCTGCTTTGAATCACAACCATGAATTAACAGCGGGTAGTGAATTGCCCTTGTTTTTGGTTCTGGGGATAGCATTTTTTCAGGAAGTAAATGGGGAGATGTATGTGCTTCGAAACGGAGCATTTAACCCATTGAGTATCGTTGGGATTGAAAATGCAGTCTAATGGAACTTGAGTTGGAACGGTATTATTATCCGGAAGGCACCAACGGCATATTGCGCTATGGTGGTCTGAAGGTTTGTTATACCATTGAATTGCCCTGGAAGGGGAATGAACGCAATGTTTCCTGCATACCTGAGGGTCGTTATGCGTTAGCCAAGCGTTACAGTGAAAGGTTTAAATGGCATATTGAAATACGGGATGTTGCCGGGCGCTCCGACATTCTATTTCATCCTGCCAATTATGCCCTTCGTGAATTAAGGGGTTGTATAGCTCCGGTTAGCGAACTATCGGGTGCAGGTAAAGGATCGGGCTCATTGAAAGCTTTCGGGCTTTTGAAGCGACTGGTCTATAAACGCATTAATGCCAAGGAAGATGTTTTTTTAATCATTAAATGTGGTACTCATGGAAAATATGAATATCATTAAAAGAGCGCAGGCTCCAACTCCCAGGTTTTTTAAGGTGCTTCGGACTGTAGGATTGGTGCTTGCGGGAATAGGAGGCAGTATCCTTGCTGCGCCTGTGGAACTGCCTGTACTTTTGGTAAGTATCGGGGGTTATATGGCGGTGGCAGGTGGCGTTTTGTCGGCCGTAAGTCAGGTTACGGTTGATGAGTCAAAGCTTCCGGATTCAGAGGATTAGGTTTATATGCTGATGGATTCTCTGAAAGCCGGGACGGCCGGTGGGACATTTCTCAGTGTAATCATTCATTTGAGTTATCGGGATTTCCTTGAAGCGGCTATTCTTTCGGCAGTTGGTGCTGTCGTAAGTTTTGGGATTTCTCTGCTGTTGAAATGTTTTTTGAAGAAGCGCCCTTTTGATTGAGTATGAGCTCCGGCAATGCCGGAGCTCTTTTTGTTTGGAGATGGATGTTGGTGTGCGGGTTAATTATAGAGTTTCATAAAGATCCGGCTTCCTCTGTAGGGGTCAAATGAGGGTTTGTAGGTGATAATTTCCCATAAATGAAGTTCTTTGATGCATTTGTGGTAAGTTGCAGTTGAGTGGATTTTACTGGATTTCATGAGTTCCTGACGGGTGATGTATACAGGGTTCTTAAATCCGCTCTTTTGCCATTCGTTGCAGAGTGCCAAATATAAACTCAGGTGGGAATGTTTGAGAGATCTATTGTTTTCAAAATGTTCTAAAAAATTCTGAATGAGTTTTATGGGATTCATGCTGATAAGGATTTTGGTTGTAAAAATGTCTAAGAATCGGGGTTCTTATCAAAAATGCAGCTCAGGATTTATTGTGTTCGTTATGCGCAATTCTATTTTCTGTTTTTAATCATGTTTTTGTTGTGTTGGATTCAGTTTGTTTAGTTTTTCATTGACATGATTTTCCTGAATAATGCGGGGCTCATGCCTTGTTGTTTTTTGAAAAATCTGGAAAATGCAGATACACTGGAAAAGCCCAATTCTTCTGAGATGTTTTGTAATGAAAAGTTTGGATTGGTTATTAGGATTTTAGATTTATAAAGGAGGTGTCTCTGAACAAATTTCCGTGGGCTTTCACCGGTTTCTTTTTTGATAATTTTTCTCAGGTTACTTTGGCTCATGAAAAGCTGCGAGGCATAAAAAGCAAGTTTTTTATTTTTCATGTTTTCTTTTTCCAAAAGTTGTAAAAAAGAAGTCAGAACGGGATGTGCTCTTACTTCAGGATACAGCATACTGACGGATGTTCTTTTCATCATCCAGTCCACATCATTTATTAAAGATGCCAATAAATAAGAGTTTGTGGTATGGAAATTTTCCTGCTGCTTTTTATAAGTGATGTTCCAATGTAAAATCCGGAACATCAGCGATATATATGAATGGTTGAAAGTGTTCAGATCCAGTATGCCGATGTTGTTTATTTGAAGGATTTCATGCTCTTTTTCTTTCATCAAATCTGTCAAAGAAAACGCAAGGATATATAATTTAGATTTCAGGTCGGTTGCTTTCAGATTGCATACAATACCGATTGGCAGAATTAAGAGGGATTTCTGTGCTATCTTACGGTTTTCTCCATTTATTGAAAACAGGTATAAGCCTTTGCACACCAGAATCATTTTTATTGATTCGGGTTTTATTGTTTTTTCAAATAAATTTTTCGGAATCCGATTGTGCAGAATAAAAATCTTCATGGCTTCTGGTAAAAAAAACAACACCGCATAAGCGCGGTGTTGTATAAGTATTTAGAAATTTTGGTTTGCAATTCCCAATACCAAAGCTTTGTACACAGCTTCGTGCGGGCTTATCGCCGTTCCCTGAAGTATTCCGGTGCGGCTGGCTATTGAAATGTCCCAGTCTTTATCATCGCGCCGTTTTTTGAGGTAAATACCATGTCTGATGAATGATGTGAGGCTCAGTATGGTCTTTTTTTCTTCAGGGGTATAAGAAGTATTGTCATTCACGTAAGCCTCGTAATGGGTTATGGCGGTGTAGAGTGCAGGGAAATCAGTGTTTTGATTCGAATCGATGTAGTGAATAAAACTCCATAAACTGTCTTTTGCTTCCGTGGAAGTTAGGGATCTGTTGAGTGTATTTTCAAATGCGTTTTCCGGGTGATTTAAAATGTTTTCAAAGTTTTGCTGTGAAACTGTACTTATGGAAGCGGAATGCGCATAGGATGTGATGAAACTGACTCTGTCTATAATTTCCGAAAGAGAAGGCTTATCCGGGAATATTTCCCAATACCTTTCGAGGTATAAATTATGGCAGATACCGATTGAATCATAGGGATTGTTTCGGTTCTCCGGGTTTACCAATACAGGCCTTGACAGGTGCTGATTGGCATTGAGGCTGATTTCGGGCGAGACTTCTTCATCGGATATGCAGGCATGCATGAAGGAGGAGAAGATCAGCAGCAGGATAAACGGGCGAATAGAAATGGACAACATAATTTTGATTTTTTAGTTACTGAATAATTTTTCAGTTTCATTTCCCGGGCAAGAGAAACTGTGTTGATTTGAATTCGTGACAAATCTAAAGAGACGGGGTTGTTCGCTGCAAGTGTTTGGGTTTGGGTTTTCGAAAAACCGCTCATGATTTTTTCGAAAAAACCCCATCCTTTTGAATTTGAAAAATCACTATATTTAAATGGTTCATTTCTACGCATAATTTAAACTTATGAATAGATTGTTATCTCTCTTCAGAACGCAAGTGTATTTGGCTTTTTCACTGATTTTGTTTCAGCCAATTCTCCTTAAGGGGGGATATTATGATTCTCTTTATTTGAAGATTGAGGAAAGTACGGGACTGCCACAACAGAAGATCTATCTCGCCGCTTATTTAAGCAAGGCGAAAGAAGAAAAAGATTTTGAAGAAATTCTAAATGCTTACCGGTATTATATTTATTATTCTCCCCAAAGGACAGCATTTGAATATGCTGACAGTATGGTTTGGGCAGCTAAAATGTCGAAAGATTCTGTTTTGATGGCGGAGGCACATCTATCAAAAGGTATTTTGTACTATAAATACAAGGAGTACAGGTCGGCGCTTCATTTTTATTTGAAAGCCCATGGTTTTTTGGAATCGGCAGAAGACGGGTATTTATTTTATAAAATCAGGTACAATATAGCCCAGGTTAAGAGCTATTTGGGCAATTATGAGGAGGCCATTGAATTGTACAAAGAATGCATTGATTATTTCCGGGCAGAAAATCCGATGGGATATCTCAACAGTCTTCATGCATTGGCCCTGTGCTACAGCAGGATCGGTGATTTTTCGCAAAGCAATCATACGATAGAATACGGTTTGTCGGAATCGCGCCGGCTTTCTATATCGGATCGTGAGGCTTATTTTTATCAATTAAAGGGCATCAACAGCAGTCTTGTTTCTGATTTCTACTCGGCTATAAGCTTAATTGAAGAAGGGCTTCCTTTGATAAAGGAAAGGAATGATTTTGCGAATCTGGCTCAAAGTTATTTTCATTTGGGTAAAAGTCATTGGGCTTTGAATGATCAGGTTAAGGCGGTTCATTATTTCAAGAAGGTAGATGAAATTTTTAATGTGCATCAATACATACATCCCGATCTGAGGGAAACTTATCTGTATCTGAATTTATATTACAGGTCGCTTGGGTATTTTGACAGTATTGAATACAGTTTCAATCAGCATATAAAAGCGCACAGTCAGTATGAAAAGGAATTTCAATTTCTCTCTCCTGTCCTGTCTCAAAGATATGATTATTCTGTGACTAAGCTTGAGAATTTGAATTTAAAAAAGTCAATTGCGCAAAAAGAGCAGGTGCATAAATTTCTGATTTATATTTTGGGAGGTATTCTTTTTTGTTTGGTTCTGATATTGGGGGTTTGGGGAAAAGCTGCGGTTTATTTGAACAAAAAAGACAGGGCTGTTCAAAACAAAGGAAATCCTGTACATTCTTTAAATCCGCAAAGGCTTGAGGTTTTGCGTCAGCAACTTGACAGATTCGAAAGTACGGGTAAATTTTTGAAGAAGGACTGGAGTCAGGCTCAGCTTGCTGCTGAATTTGATTCAAATGTGGCTTATCTGAAAGAGGCTATAAGGCAATTCAGGGGTAAGAATTTTTCTACTTATATCAATGATTTGAGGATTGACCATCTGCTTGGTTTATTGGAAAAGGAGAAGAGATTATGGCATTATGACAATAAGTCTCTTGCTCAGGAAGTTGGATTTAGTACGACCCAGCGATTTACGAAAGCTTTTAAATTGCGGACAGGTAAAACGCTGAGTGAATATTTGCGGTTGATGCAGAAGGAGTGAGGGGATGTTTGAGTTTAGAGTTGAGATTTGAGACTTTAGATTTTAGACTTTAGATTTGAGACTTTAGACTTTAGAGTTTTAGAGTTGAGACTTTAGATTTTTAGATTTTAGAGTTTTTTCTTTTGTGTTGGTTTTGTGTTTAAATCATTTTTGGGGTGGTGATTTGGGGTAAAATTTCCTGTTTCAGTCATTTAAATTCCGTTTTGGGGTAATCTTTTTAGGTTTTTCTGTGCTTAATTTTGGAGTGTTCCAAACTCTCTTGTTATGCAACTCAGGAAAGTCATATTCATTCGTCTGCCCATTATAATTTCTTATCTTTTTATCCTGCTCTTTGTTTATGCAGCCGTCAGTAAATTATTGGATTATGAGAACTTCCGGGTTCAAATAGCCCAATCTCCTTTATTGAGTGTATATGCCGGTATTATTGCCCCTTTAGTTATCATTGTTGAGTTCGTCATAAGCGGTTTGTTTTTATTTCAGAAGTCCCGGTTGATTGGGTATTATATGGCTACGGGACTGATGATGTCTTTTAGCGTTTATATTTTTCTGATATTAAACTACAGCGAATTTGTTCCCTGTTCCTGTGGAGGTATTTTAGAGAAATTGGGGTGGACTGAGCATTTGATTTTTAATTTGGTTTTTGTAGGACTTGGAATTTTAAGTATTTGGTTGAAGGAAAAGGAAATTCTTAAGAGCAAAGGAGCTATGGTTTTGAGTAAGATATTTATTTCTCTATTTGGTTTTTCAGCTCTGGTTCTGGGATTGTTTTTTTCCTCCGAATATATTATGAAGAAGGAAAATCCTTTTGTAAGGAGGTTTATCCCGCATGCCATTACTCTGGAGAGATATTATGATTTGAAATTCAATTCATATTATTTTGCAGGCTATGGTGATGGTCAAATTTACTTAGGCAATTATACTGCGCCCCTGGTTTTAACTGTTACAGACACTGCGTTTACCGGAGAAAGGAGTAGGAAAATCGAACCGGATTATTCGAGTTATAATTTTCGTTTCATAGAGATTAAGGTAAAGCCACCTTACTATTATATTTACGATGGGTCGGTTCCGGTTATATTTAGAGGAAGATTGAATGAAAGTACAGCGAAAACTCTAAGCTTTAATGATGCATATTTCACACAATTAGAAGTAGCTGATTCATGTAATTTTGTGATAAACACCCAATCAACCCGAACAAAATCAAGAATTACAGGAGCTTTAAAAGTTGGAGATTCTTCAGATGTCAGGTTGAATTACAACTTGCTAAGTAAACAGTCTGACGGGATATTTGATACCGATGGAATTTTATTGGGAGATAGAGCGGAAGGCAGGAATGAATTTGTGTATGTATATTATTATCGGAATGAAATTCCTGTTTTTGATGGTGATTTAAAGTTTCTTAGGAAATTCAAAACCATTGACACCATAAGCCGTGCTCAGGTTAAAGTAAAAAGACTGTCAAACGGCAATATTAAAATGGAAGCGCCCCCATTGAGGGTAAATGAAAGAGCAATACTATACAAGGGGATATTGTTCAATCAATCCAATTTAATGGGGAGACATGAATCAAAGGAAATCTGGGATAAGGCAGCTGTCATTGACATTTACAACATAAGTGAAAAGATTTATCTGGGAAGTTTTTTCATTGAAACCCGGGGCAAGAAAAAAATGACACAGATGCTTGTGACGGACACTCATTTTTATGTATTGTCCGGAACTGAGATATTGGGTTACAGACTGGCGCCGTCCGTAAAGCAGTATTTCAAACAGGGAGAAGCCGAAAACCCTTAAAAAGAGTAGGTTTTATTTAAATTTTGGTATTATGAAAAAAATCAAAAATTTCATTTTTCCGGTTGTTATTGCGTTAATAGGGACCGGAGCGGCTCTTGCCACTAATACGGCGAATGATGCTGAGAATCTTTTGGAAACAGGATATTATTATTCCTCATCCGCAACTATGATTAAGTGTATTTCAACACCCATGACATGTGAAGTTTCAGGTGGGGTAGTTTGTACCTGGAAAGACCCGGCAACAAACATAACGCATAATCTTCTACGGAAGGTAAATGATACGTCTTGTGGGCTAACGCTCTACCGGGGTTTTTAGTAATTTAAAAAAAGAAGGATGCTATGTGGCATCCTTCTTTACTGCCTTATTGATCCAATCAATATTTTTTTCATCCTTCAAGAAATAATTGAACCATTGCAATACTCTTAAAGTCAAGTCGCGGGATGAATTTTCGTGTAATAAAATATGCCCTTCATTTGGGTAAAACAATGCAACTGTTGTTTTACCGTTTCTTTGCAACCCCATAAAAAAACTCATTGTTTGTGAGGGTTCTATATTGGCATCCTCTTTACCTGCCCACAACAATATAGGGGCTTGTACTTTATGGATATAATTTATTGGATTATTTTCATAATATAATTTTTGATCCTCATTAAAACTTTTTTGCATATTGAATTGACCTGTTTCATATCGAATATAATTTCCCATGACATAATCGTAATTAAAAGAAAAGTAAGATGCCACTATATCACTAATGCCTGATCCGGAAATATAGGTTGCAAACCGATCTGAATGTGTAGCGATAAAATTTGTTTCATATCCCCCGTAAGAATGTCCTGTTAATCCAATTTTATTAGAGTCAATGGCGTGAATCTTTCTCAAAGCATCAAGTGAATGGTTGACAGAGTCCAGAGCTGTAATTCCCGGGCCGGATCTTCCGTAGTCAATATCCGGGAAGAAAACAAAGTATCCTTCTTCCAGCAATAACCTGAGATTAAATCCATCCGTTATATTGGGCGTGCTGTAAAATACAATCGGGTAATAATTGAGTTTAGAACTCTGCAATTGGTATATATGCACCACCATAGGGTATTTTTTGGAAGGATTATAATGAAAAGGGTAAAACAAAGCACCTTTGAGCGGCTTGCCTTCTGAATTGGTAAAAGAAATAATTTCCTTTTTCAAATTAAAAACAGCACTATCATCAGGATTGCTTTGAAATACAATTTTTTCCTTTAGCCCGGATATTTTGCTTACCAACCGCGTAGGCAGATTGTAATTCTCTTCAAGATAAGCAGCCCGGGTATAATCAGAATTATGTTTAAAGTCCAAAATCTTATTTTTTGTAAAGGGAACCATCGTTTCCACATTGTCCCCGACTAAAATATAGGATTGGGTGAAATTTTCAACATCTTCCAACTTTACAAGAAGTGGTTCCTCGTAATCAATTTGATAACTGCTGATTTGGGAATTGTTAATAGATTCAAATTCACCGTTTAATATCCTGGTCTTGTATTTCCCGGTATTTGGTACAAGGCTAAAACGATTATATTGAATCTGGTATTTCCAAAGTCCTGTGTCAGATTCAAAATAAATCATTTTATTATCGGAAGAAAAATAGGCCTTGGTCAATTCTTTTTTCGAAAGTTCAATTTGTTTATACTTGGAAATGTCATACAGTATCCATTTCTTTTCTTGTTGGTAAATCAAATATTTACCATCCCTTGAAATAATGGGGTTGGGGTCCACTTTCCCCAATTTGGAATATTGTCGGGATGAGAGATTATATATAAAAAAGTCCAGTGGCGTATCGGCAAAAAAAGTAGTTTGATTTCTGTTTTTTAACGGATTGAAACAAATGCAATAATTGGGGTTCCCAGTATATATGCATTCTGTTAATTCTTCATTTCCAATTTTTTCAATTTTATTTTGCAGCGGATACCAAATATAGAAGGCTTTTTTTGCTTGGGGATGCACCTTACTTTCTACTGCTGAATCGTTCCCATTCCATATTTCAACCAAGTGAAAAGCCGGGTCTTCTTCTTTTAATTCCAGACTGACAAAATATTTCTCACCATTTTTTACGGTTTGAACAGTTGCAAAGGAAAAATTTTCGTCAAAAATATCTCTCAGTGATATCAGTTTTTTGTTGGGGATATCGATGTAATTGATATTTAGCAGGTCATCATCAGCGTTATATGTGAAAAGGAATATATTTTGTCCATCTGGTTCGCGTAGTAAGTCCTGAATTTCATCGGTGGTGCTGTAAATGCATTCATTGGAATTTTCGCTTATTCTAAAAATAGAATGATTGCCGTCATTTTCATTTTTTACGGCCCATAAGATTTCATTTTCAGTGAAAATTTTATCTACATTGTCCAAGGTCTGAAGCAATTTGTTTTTAGCAGAGTACAATTCCAGTTGGTGGTGAGCATTTTCATTGTAGAAAATGGCAAATTTTTTATCCGGCAGCAAAATAACTTGCTTCACATCTTCGTAATTTTTCTTAAACCTTTTTTGCAAATCCATGAAGACGGCATAATTATCCATTTTAATCAGGAGCCTATCACCATGAAGAAAATGGAGTTGATCAGCTTTTATGAAAACAGCAACCGGTTTTCCCGGTTGCTTGTTGTCAAAAATTAAAAGCGTATCCTGATTTGAGTCATAAATTTTTCGGCTACTTATCCATCTGCCATTTTCACTCATTTGACAATCTTCCAATTTGTAATGTTCAGCGGCTTTTTGTAACAAAATTTCATGGGTCACTTGAGCCCTGGAAAAAGAAATTGAGGAGATGGAAATAAAGAAAATTAAGATCAAAATCGAATTAATATCCCTCATTTTGTGGCTTTAAATTTTCGTTTAACAGTAATTCTTTTTGTGGCAATGGCCATACACGGTGAAAGGGCTTCCAATTGGGTTTTAGTGAACTCAGTGAATTGAGCTGTCCAAATCGTTTTAAGTCAAAGAAGCGATGTCCGGATTCTGCAAAAAACTCCCTCCTTTTCTCCAATAATACCATTTGAAGGAATTCACTCTGTGGCATCGTTGTCAATGTGGGTAAGCCAGCTCTTTGTCTTATTGCATTCAAGTATGGCAAGGCTTCTTCAGTTCTTCCCTGACGGGCAAGTGATTCCGCCATTACAAAATAAACTTCTGCCAATCTGAAAACAATGGAATATTCATTTGTATTTGCCCCTTCGATATTTTTATATTTGCTATTTCTGTACCATGTAAATCCGTTGAATGTAACCGGAGTAATCCAGGTTTGTAATCTTAAATCATTTTCCTCAAATGCAGTTAACAGATTATTTGTCAATGCATATGATAAGGGTGTGGATTCTTCAAAATAATATAAACTCGCCTCTTCAGTGGTGGCTCCGGGATAAGGAGTTTGAAATTGCCAGAGGATATGTGTTCCTGAATTATGAAAGACTTCATTAATATCAGATTGAAAGCTATATAGTCCTGATTGTATAATGTTATTTGCCAAATCCTCTGCCTGACTCCAATTGCCCAATTCCAAATAAACTTTTGCCAATAATAATTCGCTTGTCTTGCGGTTAGGGTAGATTCTTTCATAATTTCTGTAATCATCTTTAAGCAACGCATTGGCCTCTCCTAAATCTGAAATGAGTTGTGTAAGCAATTCTTCTTCACTTAATTTATGCAAATGGCTATTATACTCATAATCCAGTTCCGTAGTGTAGGGGATTTTGCCGAATATCCTTTGCAGGTAAAAATAAATCAGTGATCTGATAAAAATAGCCTCTCCTTTCAGGACATCCTTTTCCTCTGGAGATAAGGAAATAGAATTGTCCAGCCCGACTACAATGGAGTTTGCAGCATAAATTTGCTGGTAGCTCAAATCCCATAAGCGTGCTATCGTCGTATTAGTGGCCAACTGTTGATTTTGGTAGAGATCCGTGTACCCATTGTTATCTTCATAAAAACAAGTGAGGTCATCGGTATAGCTCCCAAGCAATGCACCTGTGCCGATAGCATTCCCCGAAATTACTGAGTGATCCCTGAGGGAAGCGCATAAGCCGGCGATTGCGGCACGGGCGGTCTGTACATCTTCAAACACCTGAACTGTTCCCAGCTGGCTATCTGGAAAATCCGGTTCTATCCATTCCTCACATGATTGAAAAAGAATAGTGAGTAAAATAATAATAAAATAACAGTGAGATTGATTTATTTTTTTCATGATTTTTTTATTTAAAAATTAAACTGAACGCCTAATGAATAAGTTTTTAAAGGAGGCAGGAAACCTGTTAGTACAAATTCCGGATCTAAACCGAAGTAATTCGTTAAGGTTAACAGGTTCTGTCCTTGAAAATACACCATAACATCCTGCAGAATTCCTTTTGTCGGCAGCCGGTAGTTCAATTGAACATTTTTCAGACGAAGGAATGAGGCATCGCCTACAGCTGCAGTACTGTTATGGAAATGATTGTACAATTCATTTTTGATAGGGTCTGCACCGGAGGAATAAGGCATGTAGATTCCATTGGGGTTCGTTTCTGACCAGACATTACTTACTTCAACCGGTTGGTTGTACATGATTCCCGGAGTCGGCATCTGGCTGTTGTAGTTCCATTGTCTTTGGTTGACATACTGGATCAGGAACGAAAAGCCAAACCGTTTATAAGTCAGGGACGTAGAAATTCCGCCAAAGTATTTGACGCCGATTTCTTCATTGACCAAGTTGTCTTCGGGTGATGAAATGATTCCGTCACCATTGAAATCCTTAAAAACAAATAATCCGGTTTCCGGATTGATTCCTTCATATTGGTACAACTTTGCTATTGATACCGGCATTCCTATAACATAGCGGTTGGCATAAGTTGAACCGTCAAGCCCGGGGAAAGATAATAATTCATTTTTTGGAAAGCTGAGATTCAGATGGCTCTCCCATTGAAAATCGGCAGTTTTGATTGGAGTAACGTTTAAATCGAACTCCCATCCCCGGTTTTCTACTTCTGCAGCAAGATTGGATTGCACGATGTTGAACCCTGTAGTTCCGGGTAAAGGAATTCCTACCAGTTGGCTGCCAGAACGATTTCGGTACCAGGCCGCTTCTAAATTTAACCGCTCCCTGAACAAGCCTATTGTTATTGCAAATTCAAGCTTTCTTGTTTTTTCCCAACTGTATTGAGGATTGTATAAGCGGGTAGGATTAAGGGAAGAATAACCGTCGTAATTGTTTCCGGTAATGGAATAAGTATCAAGGTATTGATAATCGCCAATCAAATCACTTCCTGTTATGCCATAACTCCCTCTAAGTTTTCCAAAACTGAGCCAGGTAATATCTTTTAGAAACGATTCCCGGGAGAAAATCCAGGCGATACCAACAGCCCCGAAGTTTGCAAATCTGTTATTGGGTCCGAAGCGGCTTGAACCATCCCTTCTGCCGGTTAGATTCAGTATATACTTATTGTCATATTGGTAATTGATACGCCCGAATACGGCTCCGTAATTGTATTCCGTTTTATTGTTAGGATAAACCATAACGATTTGGGCAGCAGAAAAATTAGTGATAAAAGCATTGCTCTGAAACCCATAACCTTGTATGCCGGTAACTGAATTAAGCGTTTGTTGGAAAGTACCGCCAGCCAATACATCCAGTTCATGTTTTTCAAAGGTTTTTGTAAAATTCAGTTGAGGTTCAAATAAGTAGGAAAATTTCTTGTTTGTATTTTGGAAAGCCATTGAATTAGCAGGCGTAAGCCCATACGCAGGATTATACATCGTGTGTGGATTCAGGGATAATTCTTCATAGGAACTCCGGTGAATTCCGGTGTTGAGCTTGAATTTCAAATAAGGCAGGAAGGCATACCCCAAATTAAGGCTGGACTGGAAGTTCTCTCCCTTAGAGGAATATGTACTTTCAAAAGCAGCTAATGGATTTTCAAAAGTATTATTTTCCCAGTTTAGGGTGCCGTCCTCATTGTACAATTTCGGAGCATTGGGGCTTAGTGACAGAGCGTTTAATGTCATATCAGTGTTAAGCACATTGTTTGATTGTGTACTGAAAAAGGTTGAAAAGTTCAATTCCAGTTTGCTGTTTTGGGAGCGGTGATTCAGATTACCTGAAAGCTGGTTGGTCTTGTAATGAGAATCATTGGCAAATACAGTGGTCTGTTCCGAATGTCCTGCACTTACCAGGAAATTTGTTTGCTCATTGCCACCATTAATGGAAAACTGTATATTGGAGTCTGTTGCCGTTTTGCCAATCAGTTTTTTCTGCCAGTCTGTGTAGCGGTTTTCATCCCAGATGCCATTTATATCATAGGCATATTCCGGGATTTCGGTTATCCCGTCATTTTCAAAAGCCTGCCTTCTCATTTCCAAGTAGGTTGGTGTATCCATCATCTTCATTTTACTGACTACCCTGCTGATGCCGTATCGGGTGTTTAGTGAAAAAGAAGTTCTACCTGTTTTTCCCTTTTTAGTAGTAATGAGAATTACACCATTTGCACCGCGTGAACCGTATATGGCTGTAGCATCCGCATCTTTCAGCACTTCAACACTCTCAATATCATTTGGATTAAGCGCGTTCAGGGGATTGACATCGTTTAATGGCAATATGGTACTTGACAAGATAGAGGGGCTTTGCGGAAGAATAGGGATTCCGTCAATGATATAAAGGGGATAATTGCCATCATAGTGACGGAGGCTGTTTTCTCCCCTGATCTTGATATCAAAACCTCCTCCCGGCACACCCGAATTCTGTATGATTCCCACTCCGGCCATACGCCCCTGTATGGCAGCAAGTACATTTCCGACCGGTTGGTTTTCAATTTCTTCTGCTGTTATTCGCGAAATACTTCCGGTACGTTCACGGTCTTTAACCTGATAGTACCCCGCATTGATTACGGCTTCTTCGAGGGCTACGGCTTCATAGAGTTCAACGTCAATGATTGGGTCGATGCCTACTTCGACTTCAATGGTTTCATGTCCGGGATAGCTAAAGACCAGTATATCTCCGGGGGCTGCCATGATGGAATAATATCCGTTTTGGTCTGTGAGTGCAGAGATACGGGTGTTTTTTACCTGTACGAGAACTCCGGGAATGGGTCCTCCCAAATCGGAGACTGTACCGGTGATGATTTCGTCCTGTCCGATGTTTGAGTTGAGATTTGATTTGTCGGGAGAGTTATGTGCCGGCGCAAAGGCGTTTAAGACTATGAGGACGATAAAGAGGGCACAACCCGGCACAAACTTCTTCCCTAATGGTGTAAATTTTTTCATAATTTTGAATTGTTTTAGTGAAACATTTATTAAAACTCTGCTCTCTGTTCCTACGCCAATAGATGTACAGGGAGCTTTTTTAAGTTCGGAAATTTGAAGTCAGAGGTGTGATGTGTTCACGCCCGGTTCTGAGGTTTCCTATTTCCGGATTTCAAATTTTTGGGATGCACAATAAGTCTTGTGTAGCGTTCAGGTGAATGTATTTTCACCTCTTTTTGGGTAAAATCTCTGTCGGAGCGAAGCCTTCTTGCCCGGCAGCCCGTGATTGGATGCTCCGACAGAGAAGGAAACTAACTAACTAACACACATTCAAAAAGTTGAATTAATTGTTATAAGTCCTTTACCCCAAGTATCTTTACTTATTGTGATTTACGGTATTTCATTTTTTTCATAAGCTTTCATTTTTTTAAGTTTATTTCTGCGTTGTTATAGTTGCAAAACCCCAACAGTTAAAAAGAAGATGCTTAGAAAAGTAAGTGAGAATTACGCATAGAAAAAGGCGTGGAACTCAACTTACCGGCTTGGGGTACTGGTATACCTGACAACGATAAGTGAGCCCACGCCGCGGTCGTGAGCAAAGTTACTTATCATCTCGTTGTCTAAAAATTACCAGTTTTCAAGCCGAGACTCTAAGCAATTGCTTCAATATTTTATTCTTTGAAGAATTGCAAATTTATATTATTGGGTGCGAATATATAAAAAAATATTAAATGTTACAAGTTCTTGTAACATTTTTAGAATTAAAATTTCCGCACTTTGTAGAAAACAGTGTGAGAAATGGAGTCAGAAAAGAATAGAATATTGAAAAGGTTCGGAAAACATGTGAAAGATTTTAGATTAAAATCAGGTTTTAGTCAAGATGATGTGGTTATGAATAGTAATCGAATTACAAAAGGTACTGTAAGCGATATAGAAAACGGAAAAAGAAATTTATCCTTTACTACTCTTATAGATTTAGCCAAAGGATTAAAAATTCATCCAAAAGAGTTGATGGATTTTGAAGTTGATTTGGGGGAGGGGTAAAGCTTATGAATTTTATTTTTGGGACGAGTGGGACTTTTGGGACGAGTGGGACTTTGGTGTGATGGCTTTGGTGCCGAGCGAGACTCTTATGATGATGGACTTTGAGGACGAGTGGGACTCTTATGATGGTGGAATGAGTGGGGAACCGGTGATTTTATATTTGGGACATTATTTTTTATTTCTTTTGTTCTGTCTGGCATTGTACATTCTTTCTTTTAGGCCGCCGTTTTCCAGAAATTCTTTTTCCAGAGTGACCAGTTGTCTTCTCAAGAGATAGGTGGTGACATTGGTGAGTGCCCACATGATATTTGCGCAGATTGACGGGTCTTTGTTTTCTATCGCCTTTTTAAAGGTTTCATAATTTGCCCCGGGTGTTCTGTTGAGTTGGTCAAAGCGTTTGGATAGCCTGTGGTTTCTGTCCCATTTTTGAATTTTATGTGTACGCATAAAATCTTCATAGTCATTTATGAGTTCTTCCAGGCTGGCACGAGCCACATTGGTGAGTTTTATTTCGGTTTCTTTAGATGTACCTGAAGCCATGCTTGCTTCTGCAATGTTTTGTTTTCCGGAGCGAGCTGCCTGAACCATTTGGTCGATGGTTCGGTCGAATTGATTAAAAAACCGATTACAGAAATAGACTGTTCCGTCATAGATGATTTCTGCCTTTTGATATGTAATCAGATTGCGATATCCGCCGTGTTTGGGAATAAATCCTTCGGTATGTTCCATGATCAGCCGTTTTACACATTGGTTTTGAGTTACTAATTTAAGAATTACTTTCTGATTTGGGACAAATAACTGAAAGTTAGAGTAAGAGGAGGTTGGGGTATTGAGGGCTTACGAAACACCAGAGGATGATTTTAAACTGACTGGCAGATAAATGTTTTGATTTGTTCATATTTCGGTGAATAAATAAATTGCCACAGCAGCAAATGTTCGTCGTTAAATATTTAATTTTGAGATCATTAATTAAAAAGACAATAAATTATGGGAATCAAACCTGGACCAAAACGAATTGCAAAATCAACTGGTGAGCCTGACAGACGCCAACGTGATAATAAGGAAACACCTAAGAATACTCCATCATTAAAACCGCATAAGCATAAAAAAGGTGATTAAGGCAAAATAGAGTTTCAAAGATTGTTTGGTAAACGCATAGAAGAACTACGTAAAGAGCAGAAATTGAGTTTTCGCCAAATGGCTCTGCGTTGTGATTTAGATCACAGCGATATTAGTAAAATTGAAAAGGGAGAAAGAAACATTCAATTATCTACGATTCTACAGCTTGCTAAAAGTTTGGAAGTTCACCCTAAAATGCTATTTGATTTTGACTATGAATAGAAAGAGGATAATATTTTTAAGGTAACCGAGAAGAGAAAGTAATTACTCAATGTGTATTTATAGTTTTTGAAAATTTCACATGTTGGGGAGGGGTACTTGCAATTTTAAAAAGATAAACCACAAAAATAAGATATGGATAATAAAATCATTAAGTTTAACATTTTTCGTTATCATTTGTTACCAATAGATAATAAAAGCATCAAGCCCCTTGAATTATTTCCTCAAAAAGAATATACTTATGAAGAATTAAAAGAATCAAAAAATGAGTTTTTAGAAAGAATTTTAATTAATTTAGAAAAATCACCTTCAAATCCAAACCCTTTAAAACTAGAAGATAAAGATGAGGATTTCTATTTATTTAAGATTGCGCAAAAGAAACAGACTGTAATTACCCATAATTTTAAAAATAAAATTGTAAGCAACGAACCTTTTGTATATGTCGTAGTAAATAACAATAAAAAAGTTCAAAAGATTGCTATAAGCGAAAATATTGATGCTTTTAGTACTACAACTGTTGTGAAAAATTTGCTCAAAACTGTTTTAAAAAAAGAATTAAAACCTTATGGGTTGAATATTGAAATTGAGCAAATATTTAGCTCAATAAGTTTTTGGGAGTTTATTAAAACTTATAAATATAAAATTTCATACCTTAATTTTCAATACATAAAGCCGAATTTAGCAAATATTTCAGGACGGCTTCCAGAAGATTTTAAAAAATTGGCAGAACACGTTAACAGTCACGAAAGTCATTTAACATTTAAAGCACCTGATAATGGAGTTTTAGAAAATATAGAAAAAAAGAATAAAGCAATCAATGGGCTTGTAGAATATAGTGCATTAGGTGGAGGGAATATTAAAGTCAAAATTAAAGGCATTAGAAAACAAAAAAGTACAGATGAAAATCCTGAATTTATACAAATTAGAGAAATTGATTTAGAAGGACATCCAGAGCAAATAATTAAAGTTTATAAATCTATTGTTGAATAATGAATAGTAATGATTTAAAGACGATATCGATGTTAATACTTTTTTCAATAATTGTTGTTTACATATGCAATATTATTGAATCGGAAAATCTTTTTGAATATTTAAATAATAATTTGTTAACAATTCTACTTGGATTTTTAGCTATTAACACGGCTACATTAGGTCATTTAGCCTCAAAAATTCAAGATATAATGGTAATTCATAAGCATCTTGATTTTTCAAGTACAACTTCTGAAATGAAAAAATCTTTATATGAACAAATAATTTTAATTACTGTATCATTAATTTTAATTATTCTTCATAAAAGTAACATAGATTTTACTTTAAAAAACGAAATCTTTAATGTAATAGCGTTGTCTACATTTCTATATGCTATCAATATACTTTGGGACACAGGAAAAAGTGTTTTTATAATTATAGATGAAATAAGAAAAAATAACCAATAATTAAAAAAACTACCGCTACAAGGCATTGTCAAAAGTGGAGCCAACCCTGAGCAAGGAAGCTTTGTGGGAGTTGAGTTTTGGAGTCCATGCTACAAACCTCTAGGGAAGAACTGAAATTGCTTATGAATTAAGTGAGAGGTACGCATAGAAAAAGCGTGGAACCCAACTTACCGATCTGGGGCACTGGTTGCCTTCGCACGATAAGTGAGCCCACGCCGCGGTCGTGAGCAAAGTTACTTATCATCTCGTGCGTAAAAATTACCAGTTTTCAGATCGAGACTCTAAGCAATTGCTTCAATATTTTATTCCTATTGGAAGAATTGCAATATGTTATTCGAGGCAAATATAATAAAATAATTTAAATTTTGTCAAATTTGACAATTTTATTTTAATTTATAGTTCCACATTCACATTGTGAATGATTTCAGGAAAAGATATTACATAGCATTTGGGGAAAATTTGGATTCTTTATTGAAAAAGTATAAAAAGGATGTAATGACTGTTGCTTCAATAGGGAAAATTGAACCGAAACAAATTTATCGTGTTCTAAATGGTGAACACGGAGCTTCAATGAAAACTATTTTGGCATTGTCTAAAGGACTTCAAATTGAACCTAAAGAACTTTTCGATTTTAAGTTTGATTTGGACAGCGAATAACATTTTTATTCAAAACTTTCAAAAATAATTGTTTGATTTTGACTTCGATATAAAGAAGTATTAGATTGAGAATGATATGGCTGTGAGTTACTACGCAAGAAAAAAGGGCGTGGAACCCAACTTACCGCCCTGGGGTACTGGTATACCTGACAACGATAAGTGAGCCCACGCCGCGGTCGTGAGCAAAGTTACTTATCATCTCGTTGTCTAAAAATTACCAGTTTTCGGGCGAGACTCTAAGCAATTGCTTCAATATTTTATTCTCATTGGAAGAATTGCAATATGTTATTCGAGGCAAATATAATAAAATTATATTGTTATCCAAATGGATTACATTAAAATTTTAAATTATTGCAAAATTGCCGTATGGCAGAACTTAGTAGGGACGATATTGACTTAAAAAATAAAATAGCAGATAGGATTAAGTTTTTGAGAATGAAAACTGGTCTATCTCAATCAGACTTTGCAAGAAGGCATGATATTGATAGACAGATTTTGAATAGATGGGAGAGTAAAAACAATAAAAGAGGTGTGACGATTTATACAATTAGCCGGTTTTGCAAAATGGTTAATATGACACTTAAAGATTTTTTTGATTTTGACGTGGATTTGGGGGAGGGGTGAGAGAGAGAAAGGATAAAAGAAATTTTTACATTACAGAGTTTAGAAAACTAATTATACAATATACACAAATTTATGTATAGAAAAGTTGGACTTTTTTTTCTTTCGTTATGGCTCTTATTTGTTATGATTATAATCATAACAATTGATATACCTATATTTTTTGGAAAAGATTTTGAGTTTGTTGGCTTTGAATATTTAGTTACTCATAATGTAATACCTATTGTTTGTGTAGTCGCATTGATAATTGGTGTAATTTCTTTTTTTGACTTTAATTATCAATCAAAGGGAACTCCTGAACTTTCATTTCAAATAACAGAAATTGAAAATATAGATTATGAGCATTTGACATTTCTTACAACATATATAATCCCATTAGTCTGTTTTCAATTTGATAATTTTAGATATGTTATAGTTTTTGTTTTAATATTATTTGTGATTGGTGCGATTTATATAAGAACAGATTTGTTTTATGCCAATCCCACGTTAGCTATTCTTCAATTTAGAATTTATAAAGTAGATGGAGTGTTCAGAAATGGAGCAAACAGAAAATCAAGAATATTAATTACAAAAGATAAACTGACAATAAATGATAGAGTGAAGTATTTCAAACTTGATGATAGAATTTACTATGCCTCAAAAATAATATTCGATGAATAAAACGCAACTAGACGAATCTCTCAGTTTCTTAACTAATCCTGAGGGAGAATTACAAATTATTATTTATGCTATAACCAACGAAAATGATGAACCTAAAAAATTAGATATAGATTCAGGTGATTTATCTACTATCAAATCTTTATTTATAAACTCCGTTAAGAATTTAATAATTGAGAAAACTGATTTTGTGGTTCTACCCTTGTCTACCGCAGATGAAAGGGGGAAGTGCTTTTATCAATATGACTTAGATGTCCCTGATGAATTAAAGCTATTGGAAACCGTAATCGGAAATGACAGCTTGGCAACTTTCAATTTGCGGGCTGCAAGGTTTTCGGACATCAGAGCAATGATTGTTGTTATAGCTGATAGTAGGAGAGAAATAACTTTATATAAAAACGTTTCTCCAATTGAAATAATTGGAAGAGGGGGTAATCTCTTTTGGAAATCAAATCAACGCTTAGAGAAATTTGATGAAGAACTTTTAAGAATTTCGCCTAAATTTCAAGTGATTAGAGTAAATAATGAAATTATAATAATTGATTTACCTCAAATTGAAAAGGGATTTGGAATTCACGACGTAATTATTCAGGAAGCAACCTCAAGTTTGGAGATAATTGATAGAATTAGGATTGTTTCAAATATAGATTCACTAAGAGAGCTTGTCACTGATGTGACTTTTGCCAGAAAGCTAACTAAGGTAGCAAGAAGCTCACCTGTTTTAAGATTGAAAATCCCTAATTCTGATATTATAGCTTTTGTTAAAAATCACCCTTTAACTAAAAAGAAAATAAGGTTAAATGATGATGAAACTCAGTTTAATTTAGATACTCGAATTTCAAAAGACTTATTTATCAAAATACTTAATGATGATTTATTGACATCTGAATTAACTAAATTGTACTATGACACTTTGGCAAAAGACGGTATTGAAGTAGAAGAAGATCTGTAAGCTTCCCCAAAAAAGTTACCAATTAAAAAGAGAAAAAATATTAACTTTAAAAATTAATTGGTATGAAAAAGAGCAATTTTACAGAACAACAGATTTTCAAGATTTTAGCATCCCAGAATCAAGGCAAAACTGTGGAGCAGATTTGTCGTGAACACGGCATTTCCAACGGCACATTTTACAGATGGAAAAGTAAATATTCAGGGATGGAAGCTTCAGAGATTAAACGGATCAAGGAACTGGAGCAGGAAAATTCCAAACTCAAACGCCTCTATGCAGAAGCCATGCTTGACAATGCGGCACTCAAAGATGTTTTGTCAAAAAAGTGGTAAAGCCTGCCTTGAGGAAACAAATAGCAACTTATTTGGAACGGGAACACCATCTGAGTCAGCGCAAGAGTTGCAAATTATCAGGTATCAGCAGGCGTACCTATCGTTATAAAAGTGTAAAACCACCGGATGTAGATTTAATCGATAAATTAACCGAGTTGGCTAAAAACCATCCCGGCTATGGATTTTGGAAACTGTACCACAAACTCAGAAGCACCGGTTATCAGTGGAACCACAAAAAAGTATATCGGGTATATAAACAATTAGGAATGAACATCGTGAAGCGCAGTCGAAGAAGACTTCCAAGCCGAATACAACAACCCATAGAAATCCCGCCCCGAAGCGGTGAATGTTGGAGCATGGATTTCATGCAAGACAGTCTGTATTGCGGACAAAGATTCAGATTACTCAATATTGCAGATGATTACAACCGTGAAATGGTAGCGATGGAGGTAGGTTATTCCATCAGTGGTGAAAGAGTGGTAAGGGTTTTGGAAAGACTGAAGGAGCAAGGCAAAAAGCCCTTGCAAATCAGAGTGGACAACGGACCGGAGTTTATATCCAAAGCATTCCAACGATGGGCAAAAGAAAACCAAGTGAAAATCCATTATATCCAACCCGGAAAGCCTACTCAGAACTCACTAATCGAAAGGATTAACCGAAGTTGCAGAGAGGAATTACTGAACCCGTACATCTTTGATTCTCTCCAACAGGTAGAACTCAAAGCAACACAATGGCAATGGGAGTACAATCATCAAAGACCTCATAAATCACTCGGATATAAATCCCCTAAACAATTTAAATTAATGAACAACAATAATTAAAATACTTATATTTACAATGGTAACAAAAATGGGAAGCTTACACGACGGCAACCCAGTGGCTGCGGCTTCCGATATCAATTCCCGCAGCATTAGGATGTACAACTTCTAACGAAATTTGTTTTTCTTCCATAATTAAATTATTGAAAATGAATAAAAAACTCCAAGGGTTGCGTCTTTAGAATTTGGAATTATTCTGATCGGGATATTCATCAAGTATGAACTCGCCATTTAACTCTAACACAATGCAAACAAGAAAATCATTTGCAATTACACAACCTTACCTTGATTGCACGGGGGATTCTAAGACACCATTGCTTAAACCGGTCTTTACAAGGAGTGAAGATAAAATTACGATTTTTTTTACCCGTTAGCTATAAAACTCAACTGTTTTTGAATGGTAGGGGGATTGCGTACAACGTTGCGCGGCTTTGTTGTTTCACGGGAATAGGGAAGACCTGAACTTCGACAAAACCTGAACGCAACAAAACCGTTTTTCTGCACTAAATTAATTAAAAAAGTGAAAGAAAACGGTTTTTGTGTTATTTTCCGAAAAACGGGGGGGTAAACAGTGTCTGTTGGGGCGGACACGGTGCCGGTGTTATAGGAATCTCTTTTACCATTTTTTTTGGAAAATTAGTTTGATTCCTTTGATGTTTATGAAAAAATCAACGGGAATGTATTCTAAATATTCCCGTTTTAAGGCACGAGAGTAAAATGAATTCAACTTCTTTTTGACAATCATAGAATTGTCTATATTAAGAGATTCAATTTCTTTAATCATTAGATACACAAATTCAGAACAGTATAGATGGTTTTCATTGTTAAATAGAAAATCATCATTAAAAACTATTGTTTTAGTAATTAATTCTGATAACGTTAATTTAATTTTACTTATTTCGATTTCACTTAATGTTAATTCCCAAATACCAAAGTATTCAATATCTTTAAAATTGATGAAATCGTGAAAAGTTTCGATAATTAATGCAGAATCTTTTGAAGTTGATATTGAGTTTGTTATGTTGTAAATTCTTAATTTTTGTTGTTGATAAAGACCTATACCGATATGAGTTAGCAGAGGATTTTGAATATTAAAATCCCTTGCTATTATTCTTCTTTTTCTGGTCGTTGAACGCCCAAAGATATATATGCTTGACTCGGAGTAAGAAACCAAAATATATTAAAAATGATACCTTAAATAGATGTTGGAAGATAAAATACCACCATAGGAAATAGATGAATAAGTATTTACAATTCTAAACCCATAATTAAATCGTTCAAGATTATTAAAAGTAAGAAGTACCCCTAAATTCACACCTATACCATCATTATTCTTTAGTTCAATTCCATCACCAAAATGCAAGTAAGAAAAGCCTAATATTGATGAGAGATTAATATTGTTTTCTGGAATAAATGAATATTCTGCTTCTAATGAAACTTGACTAAAGTCAAATTTTTCTTTAGTTATCTCAAATTCTGGTTTAGAATAAATGGCGTTCAAATTTACTTTAATGCGGTCAGATACCTTATACCCTAAACCTAATAATGCAGATGCACTTATATCTTTTTTTATTATTGTTGTCCCTCCTCCAGCATCAACATTTAATTTAGATTGACCATAAAAAACAGTTGGAAATATCATTATAATTAATGAAGAAGCTAATATTAACGAATTTTTTAGCATATCTAAATGAGTTTTTATTTACTGTTTGGATTAGTCATTGTATAAGCTGCTGAACTTGCGCCTGCTCCAGTACCCATACCGCCACCGGCCACTCCTACTATATCAGCTACTCCAATTATTGCCCATTGCCACCATTTTCTTTTTGTTGTACTAATTGATGTTTGTAATTCATCTATCTCTTTTTTCCAGAAATATGCTGAATATCTAGCTGTTGAAGATGAACTTAATAAGGTTGCGAAATCTTTTTTATTGTACACATTCTCAATTATATCATTTTCATACTCAATGATATGTCTGTGATATTCTTCGTAACTAGTGTTCTCAATCTTAAATGCAACATCAAAATTGTAATCAATTAGTTCTTGTAACTTAGATTTCGCTTTTCTTGAAATATTAAAAGATTCAACTATGTTTTTAAATTGATTAGGGAAGTCTTCAATGCCTTTTTTGATTAAGTCACAATCTACCTTACTGTTTTCTTTGGCATCAGGCAATTTTTGGAGATTTTCGTTATTAATAGCAATCTCTTGAATTATTTTGCAAATTTCATCCGTGGATTTCTTCTCTCTTCCATATTTTTTGACATAGACGAAGATTATTTGATTATGAATGTCTCCTACATAATCAAATTTATTCTTTGGATTTGATGGATTCTGAAGTGTCATAATATTTTATTTTTTTAACATTAAACAATATTTATCATCGTAGCTACCTACTTAATGACAACACAAAACTACCACTTACTCGCACTCCTGTCAATAGTTAAAATGACTAGATTTTAGGGTTAAGTGCACTTAAATCAATGATTTTTTGATGAATACAATACAAAATGGCTGACATCATACTGTCAAAATGATATTTCTGTTGGATATTCTGCTTGTGGGTGTTTACCGTTCGTGTGCTTATAAATAATGTATCTGCAATTTCCTTGGCTTTTAATCCCTGTGCTGTAAGGCTTATAATTTCAATTTCTCTTTCTGTAAAGCTAATTTCTTGCTGTGTAATAACTTTTGAATCAGGGTTATTCAAAATCTCGTTTATTACAACAGATAAGCTTTTTTCAAAATAAAAACCATTGTTTTCTAATTTCCAAATAGCATCTTCCAATTCTTTCGGAGGAGTGTTTTTGGTGAAATAACCCTGTACTCCCATATTCACTACTTTTTTTATCGTATCGGTTTCATTCATAAGTGTGAGAACCAATGTTTTAATTTTTGGGTAAAGCTCTTTTACTTTTTGAGAAGTTTCAAAACCGTCCATTTCAGGCATTTGCAAATCAAGTAGTAATATATCTACCGGCGTGGTTTGTAATTTCCCCAAAAGTTCTATTCCGTTGGAAGCTTCTACAACAACCTGCATATTTTTAAAGCTGTTTATTAAAAGTCCTAAACTTTTCCTGAATAAAGTGTGGTCATCTGTTATGGCAATTCGTAACATAACTGTCAATGTTTTAAAAAGATTTGTATTTTATTTCCTTTTTCAATAGGAGTTTGTATCAACTTCGCATTTATTGACTTAACACGTGAAGTAATATTTTTCAGTCCCATTCCGTAAGGTTCTTTTACACTTTTATAAAAGTCAAAAGGAATCCCGTTATCGCTTATTTCAAAAATATATGTCATTTCTTTTTCATATACCGTAAAATTTATCTGTTGAGAATTACCGTGCTTTATCATATTGGCAACAAGTTCCTGAACAATTCTAAAAATTTCGTAAGCTTCGGATGAAGAAACTTTCTCACATTCAGATTGGTATTCCTCGTTAATTATAACATTATTCCATTTCTGTACTCTTTCAAAATAAGTTCGTAATGTCAATAACAAACCTAAAGTTTCTAATGTAGGAGGCATCAGGTTATAACTTATATTCTGAACATTTTCTATGACATTGCCTAATACTGTTTCTATTTCTTGAAATACAGATTTATTGAAACTGTCTTTTTCTTTGTTGGCAAGAATAGTAATGTAATTTTGCACAGCACTTAAATCACCGCTAACACTATCGTGAAAATCAGAAGCTATACGTTTTCTTTCTTTTTTCTCGGATTCCAAAGAGGATTTTAATAAGTTTTCAGATTCTTTCTTGTTGATTTTGTGTATTTTGTTTTGATATAATACAACAGTAAGAATAGCAGCTAATATAGAAAAAAGCATCGTTACAGTTCCTATCCAAAAAAACAGCTTTAATCCTGTTTCATTTTCCATATTCCGATAATTAAAGAGGTTCTTAAAATTAAAGTTGCTATAATATTTACTAGCCAATAATCATAAAAATTTACATTACTGTTGAATATAAGGCTGGCTAAAAGAAACAAGAAGAAAGTACTCGAATAGTAAACAGAAAACCCGGAAACAAAGTAAAAATCAGCATTTTGCCAAGGATTCTGAATTTCCATTTTTTTAAATAGTTCTTTAAACCAAAGAAATGAAAAGGTTAATACAAAAAGGGTTACGGAAGTTTTATTCACAGTATTTGGAATAAGTCCTTCATTTTCGTTCCAGAAAAAAAATGAAAAACTGTAAGTTGTAACAAGTGAAACTAAAAAGATTCCAAAAGCGATTTTATATTTTGTTTTGAACAACTTAAAGAAAAAATAAAATAAGGTGACAATTTCAAAAAATGAATATAACTGAAACCAATAAGATGTTTTTATTTCTAATAATCCTGTTCCAATAAACTCATATAAGGTAGCAAAAACTGTAAGCCAAATGAAAGGAGTTATCGGTTCTCTAAAATCAAAAGCTCTTTTTTTAATAAATAAAACCAATAAAGGAATGATTCCTATGAAAAGTGCTATATAAAAAAATACTTGATACAAAATCTAGCGTTTTATTAAAGCACTTGCTTTTGGGCAAGTTGGAGGACACGGGTTTAAATTTTCTAAAATTATGCCATTAATAATATCTTCTCCTTTTTCATCAACTCCAACTAATACCAAATTATTTTGTCGGGTTTCGGTATTATATCCGTTGTAAATACGAAGTCCAGCACAATCCTTTTGTTCAAGTATCAAATTTAGCTTATTTATTCCAACAAAAAAAGATTTCAGTTCGTCAGGGTTTCTCTTTTGAAAAGAATGTGTAAAATCAATCGCTTCTTTTAATGTAATTACCTCACTTGTATTTTTGTCTGCTGCCATATCAATTAAATTTTAAGATCATCAATCTAACAAAGTTCTTTTTTTATATTGTTAAAGTCAATAGTTAAAATGACTATATTTATTTTGGGGCTGTTATGTCTTAAAGTGGCGTATAAAGTTGTACGACTCTGTTTTTCACAGGAATAAAGAAGCCGAAACTTCAATAAAATCCGAGCGTAACAAAAACCGTTTTTCTGGAACTAAGTTAAAATAAAAAGTGGAAGAAAACGGTTTTGTGTGGAAATTCCTCCAAGTTTTTACCTGTGAAATACAGTTTATCCTAATTATAATAAAACCTCTTATCTGTCGTCATGCAGGCTTCCCAAAGTCCAGTATTTAACTTTGCTTTCATCATAAATCTTCCATTATTCATTAACATTAAACCAAAGAAAATGTACACGGACAGGTCAGATAAAAATAATACTGATTATGATAGATATATTCTCATCCTTTTGGTTTTAATGTCCCGCAATTCATAAATGCACTCAATCCATCCAAAATATGTTCTCTTTTTCAAATTATTGATAATTAATAAAATATCCGTTTAAAATCATTTACAACCGATTATAACCGACTTTAAGCAATTAGATACCGACTAAATTTTGACAGCCGGCCAATCTTTGCATCAGAGATTTGAGAAATAAAGGAAGTCTCTTATCTGAATGTTTAATTATAAAATTTTTAGTCATGTCAATCAGAAACAAAGTTACCTTAATCGGTAGAACAGGAAAAGAAGTTGAAATCGTAAACTTCGAGAACGGTAAACTGGCAAAAGTAAGTCTGGCAACCTCAGATTATTTCACCAATGCAAAAGGTGAAAAAGTGGAAGAAACCCAATGGCACAATCTCGTCGCATACGGCCGTACTGCCGATATCATGGAGAAGTATGTCGAAAAAGGGGATGAAATCGCGGTAACCGGAAAGCTTACCTATCGCAATTATGAAGACAAAGAAGGAGTGAAACGTTATTTCACCGAAATCAGAATGGATGAACTGGTACTGCTCAGTCCGAGAAAAGTCTCATAATCAGAAAGTCCGAACAGGAGGGAAGCCGGCTCGAAAATCAGAATTCGAACCGGCTTTTTTGTTTTGTGTTTTCAGGTCTCAATCCGAGAGTTTCCCAACTTCTTCCGGCTTGTCCCTGAATTCAAAATGAAGTGCTGCAATCAGTATCATATAAATCCCGGCAACCAGTGCAAAACTGAATACCCAAAGCCAAAATTTGTAGTTTGAAATTGAAAGCGAAGGATAATAATAACACAATCCCTGATAAAGCAGTATGGCTTCTGTCAGCAGTATTCCTGCCAAAAAGAAACAGATGCCGATGCTCATCAGTCGTTTTGTGATTTTATTTCTAATCTGTAACCGGATTGCAAAAAACAGGAATGAACTGATGATTCCAAGCATCATCAGATGGATAAATCCAATCACTGCCTGACGGTTGTCAAAAATATGTTTTGCAATATCAGGAATCAGTGAAAAAGTCTGAAATGCAATTTTCAGCAGAAAACTGACCGCTGCAAACTGAAGCAGGAATTTTGAAAGCCAATCGAGTTTTGAGAAAAATTCCCGATAATGCTCCCGAATCAGCACAAAACCCCAATAAACTGCCATCAGTTGAAAGATAAGTCCGATTGCATTCATCCATCTGAAAATCGAAAAATCATAATACCAGTTGATCGGAAGTCCGAAAGTAAAGACCAGCGATAATACGAATGCCAGATGAAATTTATCAAAAACCTTTGAAGTCGGAAGTTTCAGCAAATGAAAGAACAAGGCCAGGATTGCAAACAGAAACCAGCCGTTGAGCTGAAAATGAAGAAAATACTGTATCATCAGCAGAGCCGGTTTTGAGGTCGCACCCTGAGTTGCAATAATCGGCCCCAGCGCCCAAAGACTAATCGTAGAAAGACAAAGCCAAAACAGCGAAGTCCGCATCAGCGAATAGGCAGCAGAATTTTTTCCTTTTGTTTTTTTGAGTATCAGCCGGGTAAAAATATAGCTGAAAATAATGTACAGAGACGAAGCGACTATCGAAATCAGTCCGTAGCCCTGTGTTGGAAAACCGATGATCATTCCGAGTACCGCAATCTGAGTGATTAGAAACAGCTGCTGAAATCCTTTTCCGAATTTGCCGACAAAGTATTGTACCAGCAAAAGAAACAATGCCATATAAATCCAGCCGAGAATTGCCACATGAGAATGGGCGTGGGTGAGATATTTGAAATTAAACGGCATGCTGTGAAACATCATTGACCGCAGCGTCAGACCAAACCAGGCGGCAATCAGAAAGTTAAATACAGGTATTGCAAACAGATGTTTCCTCAAGAATGACATTGATTTTTATTCAAAAATGACTTTCAAAATTAGATATAAATCAAAAATCGGAATATGACCAATCATATTTTTTTCGTTTAATTGACGGTTGCTGTCAAAAATCAAAAACCGCATCTGACTGATATCAGCAGATACGGTTCCTGTTTGTTGTTGTTTTAATTTTATTTTCAGTTTCCGTCTCTTTTCGGCTCTCTCGATTCGGGCCAGTCAACGCCTTCGGGCATCACTCTTTTTTCCCGGCTGACCATTTCGGGTTCTTCACAGGCCATATAAACCAGGGTTGCAGCTACAATCACATTGTTTTTGACTTCGCTGAATATGATTTTGTCATAGGTATCCCGATTCGTGTGCCAGGTATAACCAAAATACCCCCAGTTGAGCGAACTCAAACCGATACCTGGAACACCCGCAGCCGTAAACGAAGCATTGTCAGATCCGCCTGAAGCAGGCATGCCCGGATAAGTGGTTTCAATATGCTTTTTCTGAGCCTGCGGAAGTGCATCGATCCAGCGACCGAGATAATCATAAGAATGAACAAATCCCTGACCCGAAATATTTGCAATCCGTCCGGTTCCGTTGTCCTGATTGAAAACTGCCTGAATGTTTTTGACGATTTCGGGATTGTCTTTTACAAATGACCCTGAACCGTTCAACCCCTGTTCCTCGCTGCCCCAAAGACCGATGATAATTGTCCTTTTGTTGTTCGGATACAGCTTTTTGAGTATTCTTGCGGTTTCCATCATGGTGATGGTTCCGGTTCCGTTGTCGGTTGCACCGCCGGCTCCGTCCCATGAATCAAGATGTGCCGAAAGCACCACATATTCATTTGGTTTTTCTTTGCCCGGAATAACAGCAATCGTATTGAATGATTTTGACTTTCCGTTCGATTTTGATTCTGCATAAACCTTGATTTTAGGAGCTTTGTTGTGCTGTGCAAGCCGATAGAGCAGACCGTAATCTTCAACCGACAGATCAATGGTCGGAATCTTTTTTGTCTTTGCGCCAAAAATCCGGTTGGCACCCATAATACCGGTCCAGTTTGACCCGATGATGCCTGCTGCTCCCGAATCTTCAAAAACAACCGGAAGTTCATTTTTCGAATGCCCCGTATTTTTAATCAGTTCTTTGTAGGCATCTTCATCCGCTTTTCGCTGCTCTTTGATTAGCTGATAATCTTCTTCGGTGGCAAATTCCTTCATCTGATAATCGGGTCGTCCCCAGCGCTGGTACTGGTCGATCAGCACAAATTTTCCTTTCACCTTTGGCAGCCAGTTTTTGAATTCAGCTTCATTTTTGAACTGAGGCATGATGATTACTTCTGATTCCACCGGTTTTTTTGTTGCCGGCGACCAGGCGAGTTGCATCCCTTCCAGGCTTTTTACCCGCGGCCATGTCATCTCGATATGTGTAATTCCTCTCTGCCACGAATCCCATTGTCCAAATTCTTCTTTGTGCGCATCGATTCCCCAACTTTTGAATTTTGAAACTGTCCAGTCGTTTGCCTGTTCCATTTCGGGAGAACCGACCAGTCTCGGACCGATGACATCAATCAGTTCAAAAGCAAGTTCTTCGAGTTGAGAGTTGTTTTCTACCTCTTCGACAAAGCTTTTTACAATCGGATCAGGTTCTTTCTGTGTCTGATGCCGGCCCCATTGTGCAGCTGTGAATTGAGCTGTCAGCAGGAGTAGAGAGAGTGCGATTGTTTTGTTCGATTTCATATTTGGATAAAATTTTTGTGAAGTTAATTAATTTTAACCAAATGCAAATGGTAGAGGTTTACATGTGTTTGTGCCGGTTTTTGATTCCGGTTATTTCTATATGATGTGATATGTTGCGGAAATAACAATTCCTGTTTGAAAATGATTTTAAGCACCCACCAATCGGTTTGTCCTTTTGATCGCCTGTTCATCTTTCCACTCAATCCATTTCCTGCCTTTAATTTTTCTCATGTAATTGTCAACAGTTCTCATTACAAAAACATTGTAAACCGCTTCTGAAAAATATTTGGGTTTGTGCGCAAGAGATCTCAGGCTCATCGAAAATCCGGGGGTGAGATATTTCATATAATGCCACCAGCCTTCGGGCATATACAGCATTTCGCCATGACTGAGGTTGGCAATCATCGGTTTCAGGTTTTTGAGTGCCGGCCATTTCTCAAAATCGGGATTGTCAAAATCAATGTCTTCGCGACAAATCACGGAATACGGGATTTTGTACATATACTTCGACTGATCGGGTGAAATCAGTATGCATTGTTTTTTTCCGGCAAAATGGAAGTGAAGAATATTGGCCAAATCAATGTCATAATGCATAAATACATTTGAACCTTCGCCGCCAAAAAACAGCATTGGCATGCTTTTGAACAGTTTCAGCCCCAAATCGGGGTATCTGAAATCATTCTGAAGATCGGGAACCTGTTTGAGCAGATTGTAAAGAAAAATCCTCAGATCGGTGGGCCCCTGAAGGAGCAGATCAACATATTTGCTCATTTCCATCATTTCGACCGGCTCATTTACTTTTTTTGAATAATCGACCGGATCGTTGTTGTAAAGCGGAACCACTTTCTTGCCTGCAACTTCTTTGATGTATTCAAAATTCCATTTTTCATATGCAGGCCAGTCTTTTGTGATTTTTTCGATTACCACCGGCTTTTGAGGTTTTACATAGTATTTTTGAAATTCTTTTGCGGAGATTTCGGACACCCGTTCAATTTCTGTGAAATTAAATTGCATGTGACAAATTTTAGACAAAAATAATAAGATTTCTTTACGGAATTATTTTAAACCGTTGAGTTCGTTCATTTTTTTTCTATCTTGCCCAATATTTTATTGATGAAAAATATACTGACCTTTAGCCTTTTATTGATTTTTACTTCGGTTTTCTGCCAGCAGGATCGGATTCCTCAGCTGTGGTCAGAAAATGGTGATATTGTGCTAAAAACTCAGTCGCTTGAGGTCAATGTAGTCGGAACCACAGCCGATGTCAGGCTCTATCAGTCATTTACAGTCGAAAATACGGATTCTGCATCTTATCTGTTTCCGATTTCGTCGGATGCATCATTGTATGAACTGACGGTTTATTATCCCGAAAAGATTTTTACGCTCGAATCAAAAAATATGGACAATATCAGAAAACAGGTATTGGCCGAAAATAAAAAGGGTAAGAAAATCGGTCTTTTTCATAATGTGGATTCGTTCGTCAGTCTGAAACTGGCTGATTTCCCAAAGAATGAAGAGATTCGTGTGGTGCTGAAATATATGATGGAAGTTGATTCTGAAGATGAATGGAAATTTCTGACGATTCCTTCGTTTGCAACCGGAAATTATAAAGAATTACCCCAAAAATTTAATTTTCAGTTTCATGTCATCAGTCCCACACCGATTACAGAATCAGAGGTCAGCCCTTATCCGTCTGAATTAAAGAAAATTTCATCAAAATATTTTAACCATACTTACAGTGGTACTGAAATTAAATCAGATATTAATTTGAAATTCAGCACAAGAGGTGATAGGGCAGAAGCCGGAATGCTGGTGTATGAAGACAAAGGCTGTCGTTATATTTTGGGGATTGTCGATCCGCCAAAACTGCTCAAACCCGAGGACATTGCGCCGCGTGAATATATTTTTGTAATGGATGTTTCGGGGTCTATGGTCGGTTTTCCGCTCGATACTTCAAAGGAACTGGTCAGCCGGATTTTGGAAGATCTGAATCCCGAAGAAAAATTCAACATATTGTTTTTTGCCGGCGAAAGCGGATTTTTTGCCGAGAAATCGGTTGTGGCAACACCCGAAAATAAGGCATTGGCGATAGAAGCGATCAACAGCCAGACCGGAACCGGAAAAACCAGACTGGTGGAAGCAATGGAGAAAGTTTATCAGTACAAGCCCGAAAAAGAATTCAATCGGATTGTGGTGTTGGTGACTGATGGTATGTTTAGTGCTGATTATCAGCTTTATCAGGGGCTGAAGGATAATTTGAATTATGCACAGTATTTTGTCTTTGGAATTGGCTATGAAATTGGCAGAAAGACGCTCCAGCAGTTGGCTGCAACGGGAGGATCCAAGCCGGTTCTGATCAGCGATCAGGAATATGCAGGCAAAGAACTCGATGATTTTTTCAATCTGATTCGTACGCCGTTACTCAGACATATTGAGGTTAATTCCAGAGAATTGAATCTCAGAGAAACCTATCCGAATCAGTTCAACGGTTTTCTTTCGAGTGAATCTTCAAGTTTTGTCAGCAAGGAATGCAGCGGAACCAGAAATCCCAAACTGGTGCTGACCGGTGTGACCGGCAACAAAGAATATCGTGAGGAATTCAGTCTGCCCAATGAAAAAAACAATGACGATCTTGCCATCCTCAAATATCTGTGGGCAAGACAAAAGATTGATTTTCTGTTGCAGGAAGAAGAACGCTGCGGGCAGAGTTGTATCAAATCCGGCAGATACAGAAATCAGATTGTACAGTTGGGCGAAGAGCTGAATATTTCCACACCCTATACCTCATTTCTTCAGGAATCTTATACAAATCTGAATGACAGCAAGGGCAGGAAGACTTCGCTTTATTCAAATATCAACAATGTGCTGACGTTTCAGAACGATTTTGATTCAGATTTTGACGGAATGCCCAATACGGTGGACGACTGTCCGTTTGACCGCGGTGTGAACGACCGAAAAGGCTGTCCGAAAACCAAGGAAGAAAAGATGACGATGGAGGTGAACCGGATGATTGAAGGTATTGAATTTGATTTTGATTCGTTTGTAATTAAGACTGAATTTTATGAAAAACTCAATACAGCTGCTTCAATCATTCAAAGCATGGAAGACAGTGATTTTATTGTAGAAGGCCATACCGATGCTGCCGGAACAGCGGAATACAATATGGAGCTTTCGATGAATCGTGCAAAGACGGTAGTTGCTTATCTGAAAAACAAAGGAGTTGATGTAAGACGGCTGAAAATTATCGGAAAAGGAGATACCGAGCTGCTTCATCCCGAATGCAGACCTCAGGAAGTCTGCGACAAACAGAAGAATTTTGAAAACAGAAGGGTTGTTTTCAAGTTAAACCATTAACTTTGCAACAATCCTTCCGCATTGAAAAATTTAAATTACATATTGTTTATCGGTCTTCTGCTTACTTCCTGTGCTCAGCAGCAGGGGCTGACTTCAAAAAAATGGTCAGATACCGATCTGGACGGTGTTCACGATCTGAAAGACGGCTGCCCGAATGATGCCGGCTCGCCTTTTAATATGGGCTGTCCCGATGATTCAAAACTTTCGGCTGAATTCAACCGCAGACTTTCTACTGATTCTGATTTGGACGGAGTACCCGACGACAAGGACGATTGTCCGAACCAATACGGCTCACCATTCAATTTGGGCTGTCCGTAAGTTCCAAATCTGATTTGATTTATTCCGAATCGACGCCTCCGCCGTACATATCTTTGTACTCTTCCTGAATTTTCTTCATTTCCTCCATAAACTCTTTTTCGGTCAGTGTTTGTCCTTTTGAAGGTTTTTTGATTTTTAATTCATCCTCTTTTACCGCCACATTGACCGCAGTAATGACCAGATCAGCTCCGTTTGAGGTGAATTCTGCTTTGAGAATCAGCCCAGGCAGACCCCACAGACGATCGGGGCCGTCTTTGAAATTCAATTTTGGTGTGTACCAAGCAGTTACATTGATTGAGTCATTCATCAAACCGGTTGCCTTATAAGTATCAAAACCTGCAATCTGTTCTTTTTCCTTTGTAATTTTCCAGTCAAATTTCTGAAGTGAATCCTTGATGATGTATGCTTTCCCAAAATCATAAGGTTTCAGATAAACACCTTCTTTCAGGTCTTTGAACAGCGGTTCTTTGTCCGCTGCAGCAATCTGAGTTGCAATCATTCCGCCGCCGGACTGTGAATTGCTGAGTTTTTCCTGCATCTTGTATTCAGATTCAGAATTATTGGTTTTCAATTTGTAATCCAAAAAAATGCCTTTTCCCATTTCTGTTTTCAGCTGATCCTGAACGGCCGCACGCCATTCTGCCGGTACATTGTTGAGCACTTCTTCAATATCCAGTTTCACTTCCATCTGATAATCCACTTCCAAATACTGGGTCTTGTCCTGTGCATTGATTCCGATTGAGAACTGAATGGCTAAAAAGGAAAAAAATAGTTTTTTCATTGCAATAATTTTATACAATTGGTAGTCGAATTTAACGGAATGTTACAAAGAAGAAAAAAAAGTTTTGGGATTGGGTTTGGTCAACTCACAGCAACTTGTTTTTGCGGAATCTGAATTAATCCGCAGCGCATTATAAAAAAAAATACCAAACTGTTGAATTGATAATAACTCAATGCTGTTTTCATTTGTTAAAGAGCCATTTAAAACTAAAACTTATACCTCAATTGCACCAAAAAGTATCTGCCCAAAAGTTCCCGGGTGTTGATGATGGTCTGGTTGGTTGAAGCATCAAAACTTGAACTCACCAGTCTGTCATCTCCAAGCAGATTTCCGCCGATCAGCGTCAGATAAGTCGCCTTTGCCACATGAAAACGAAGCGACGCATTCAAAGCCTGATTTTCGTTGATTAGTTCATTGTCGGTATATTGAAGATTATATGAATAATCGGTTTGGAAAAGGAATTTATCGGAAATAGACCAGGCAAGTCTTCCAAAAGGTCGCCAAGTCTCGAATTTGGTGTCTGTCAGCGATTTGAAATTGCTCAAAGAATAATTGAGTCCCAGATCAAATTCGATTTTCTTTTTGATTTTGAATTTATTGGTCAGTGTATAATTTTGATTCAGCGAACTATTCTCAGTCCGGCTGTCAACCGCACTCATGTTTCCGCCCGCATCAATTTCGGGTATTCTGATGGTTGTAAAATACTGGAGATATGAGATATTTGAATTCAGACTCAATGAATAAAATCTTGAGAATCTTTTCTGTCCGCCAAAGTAAAGCGAAAGTGTCTGATCTTTTTCGGGATTGTTGATCAGCGAATTGTGCTGCGGCAGCACGCTCATATCAGACCGCGACTGGATATTGTCAACGATTCGGCTGTAATTTAATCCGGTATAGAAATTCAGAAAATTGAAAGAATTGAAATAACCGTAGCTCAGGTTTGCGTTGTGATAAAGCGACTCTTTCAGGCCGAGAAAACCGCTGTAAACCGAATAATAGTTTTCAATTTCATATCCGTCCGAAAGATTGGTCAGATTGGGCAGTTTGTAATCCTGCTGATACGACAGGCGGATGTTTTGAGTATTGTTTGGTTTGATTTCGAGACTCGCATGCGGCAAAATTTTGGTCAGATTAAGCGAGTGAGAGTCGTTTTTGGTCTGAGTTCTTTCTCTAAAATTATGCAATCCCAAACCTGCATCGAGTTTAACTGCTCCCCATTTTTTTGTGTAAGTCAGATCGGTGTACAATTCGGTGAAATCAAAATTTGAATCGGTCAGAAAATTATCCTGACCAATCAGCTGATTCGATTCATAAATCCGATTGTCCAAATTCTGCCAGCTGAAATTAGAACCGATCTTGATTCTCAGATTGCTGGTGTTTGTGATGAGATGATTGTAAATTCCGTAAACCTGGAGATTTTGAATTTTCAGCCTTTTGTTTTGTTTCAGATCAAAAAAACTGATACTGTCTATGATTAGCGGAACCGCATCTGCGGTAATCATCAGATCGGGACGCTGATTGCTGAACTGGTGTCTGACATAAATTCCGAGGTTGTCATTGCTTCCGATTTTTCGGATATATGACAGATTGTGTCTGAAACTGAGTGAATTGTTTTTCAAGACATTGTCTCTTTCGCCGGTCGAAACATCATTCAGAAAAGTATTTGCAAACTGTTTGTTGTCGTTTTCGATATAATTGAATGTTGCGCGGTATTTCCACTGTTCAAGGTTGTTCGGTGTATAATCCAGGCGATATCTGCCAAGCATCGAAAGCAGTCGCTGATCGTTTCTGTTTTCATCTCTGAAATTCATGTTTTCACCGATTCTTTCCTGGGTGGACTGAAAACTCAGATCATTGTAATTGAACAACAGGAAACCGTTTGTGAAAACCTTTTTGTTGGGTTCGTATCCAAAATGAAGCGCACTGAGGAAAGCATCCATTTCGGCTGCATTTTGTGCGGTTCCCAGATTGATTCGGTTGGGTTCTTCACGAATCGAAAAACTGCTGCCGTCCTCCATAAATTCTGAAAAACCGCCAAGAAATGTAAAATAGTCTTCGGATGTAAATACTTCTTTTCCGTAGGTATTGTAATCGGTAATTGAAGTCATGTCGGTTTTCGGGCTGAAATAAAACAGTTTTGACTGCACATCATAATGTTTGTCTGCATCACCACCTTCTGTCAGCGTTCCGAAAAGCAGACTTTTTTTGTCCTCTTTGAGTTCTATATTCAACATCGCCTCCTCATCGTCGGACAGTGAATTTGAAAAAGGATTTGCTTTGAACTTCTTATTGAGCTGTATTTTGTCAATTGCATCAGCCGGCAGGTTTTTGGACAGCAGTTTGGTATTTCCGCCGAGTACTTCACGATTTCCGACTTTGATGGTTGTAATTTCCTTTCCTTCATAAAACACCTTGCCGTTTTCGACCTGAAGACCGGGCAGTTTTTTGAGCAGATCTTCCAAATTTTCATCTGCAGCCGTTCTGAAGGAATCTGCATCATATTCAATGGTATCGCCTTTGACTGTGATCGGTCTTCTTGCCTGAATCACCGCTTCGCCAAGTGTGATCGGAGATTTTTTAAGCTTGAATTTCAATGTTTTGGATTTATCGAGTTGAACTTTTTGTTCAAATGATTCAAAATCAAAATGTTCGATTTCAACATCATAATCCTGACCGCAGGGCAAATCAATTGAAAAGAATCCTTCGCTGTCTGTAAAACCAAATCCGGCACCTTCATTTTTTGAGTTGAACACAGAAACCGAAGCGTCAAAAACAGGTAAGCCAATGCTGTCACGTACTTCGCCCCGGAGTTTGCAGGTTTCCTGTGAAAATGAAAACTGAAAAATAAAAACAATAAAAGTAAAAAGCCGAATCTTGTTCATTTTAAGATGAATTTAAACGATTAGTTAAAAAAAAGCCGGATTTGTTACATTTCATAAAGAAATTTGGATGCGTGATGAATTGAATCAAGTCCCGTTTCTCTTTGATTTTTAATCTGGAACAACGCTATCAATTAACTCGCGAAAGCTTAGTCAGTAATTTGAGAATAATCTTGGAATTGAATAAAATAACAGAAAAGAAAACAATGGAATAAGCAATGATTTTGGGGCTGCTCATATCTTCTTTGAAATAAAAAAATGCCAGCAAAAAACTGAAAATCGGATTGAGATAAATAAAGATTCCTGCGGTTGATGAGTTCAGCCGGTTGAGGGCAAATACATTCAGGTACATCGGAACGATGGTAAAAAATGCAGCGATGACAAATGCAATTCCAAAGAAAAACGCAGTTTTTTCGGGTTCAGGATTTTGATAAGGAAGCAACGGAAGCAAAATCAGCGTACCGACTGTGATTTGAAAAGTCAGTGTGAAAAACCGATCGAGCTGATTGTTATTTTTTTGAAGTACCAGATAAATTGCATAAAACAGTCCGATTGAAAAGGCGTAAAGTGTCTCGGAATAATTTCCAAATGCAAGCAGTACGCAGCTCGTTATGCTCAAAACAATTGCAATCCACTGAACAGAAGTCAGTCTTTCTCTTAAAAAAATGTAGGCAAGAAAGGTGTTGATGATCGGGCAGAGCATATAGGCAAGCGCGGTCGCATTCACGCTGACACGGTTCATCACATATATAAACAAATACCAGTTAATCGCCAGTGTAAATGAGCTTACAGTATTGACAATCAGAAGTTTTTGTTTTTCTTTTTTTGACAATGACTTAAAAATCCTGATGTTTTCAAAAGTAATTTTTCGTCTGAAAATAAAGCTGAAAATCAGAATCAGCACACTCGCTATCAACAGTCTGGAAAGCAGTATGTCGAGTGAGGGGAATTCATCAATCGCTTTGAGCGGAAGACTGAAAAAACCGTAGATAACAAAGGCGGCGATAACTGCCAAATAATGTTTGGAATTCAAATGTTGCCGATTTTGGTTCGAAATTATGCCGAAAACAATTAAAATTAACTTTTTTGAAGAAAATAATTAACGGATTAAATCAGTTTTGCATACAGATCAAATTCCTCAGCTCTTTCGATTTGGACATTTACAAATCTTCCGATCGAAATATAATTTTCGTCATCTGCCGGAATCAGCACTTCATTGTCCACATCAGGTGAATCAAACTCTGTTCTGCCCACAAAATAATTTCCTTCTTTTCGATCGATCAGCACCCTGTATTGTTTTCCGATTTTCTGCTGATTCAGTTCCCATGAAATCTGAGACTGAATTTCCATAATTTCAGCTACCCGCTGCTGTTTGACTTCGGCAGGAACATCGTCTTCGAGCAGATAGGCATGTGTCTGTTCTTCATGTGAATAAGAAAAACAACCAAGCCGGTCAAATCTTTGACTGCGCACCCAATCTTTCATTTCCTGAAAATCTTCATCGGTTTCTCCCGGATAACCGCAGATCAAAGTGGTTCTGATGCAGAGATTTGGAACTTTTTGTCTGATTTTGTCAAGCAGAGCATCCGTTTTTTCATGGGTGGTACCTCGTCTCATGGAGGTCAGAATTTTGGTCGAAATGTGTTGAAGCGGTATATCAATATAATTGCAGATTTTTGGTTCGTCTTTGATTACATCCAGAATATCTTCAGGAAAGCCGGTCGGGAAGAGATAATGCAGTCTGATCCATTCGATTTCATCCACTTTTACCAACTCTCTGAGCAGATCGGCTAAAGCTCTTTTTTTATAAATATCCAGACCGTAATAGGTCAGGTCCTGAGCAATCAGTATCAGTTCTTTTACTCCTTTTGAAGCCAGGATTTTTGCTCTGTCCACCAGATATTCAATCGATGTGGAGCGGTGACTTCCTCTCATTAATGGAATTGCACAAAACGAACATGGCCGGTCACAGCCTTCAGAAATTTTAAGATAGGCATAATGAAGCGGTGTGCTCAACAGCCTTTCACCAACGAGTTCATGTTTGTAATCAGCGCCCAAAGCTTTGAGCAGCAAGGGCAAATCGCGTGTTCCAAAATACTGATCGACATTTGGGATTTCTTTTTCCAAATCGGGTTTGTATCGTGCAGAAAGACAACCGGTCACAAAAACCTGTTCCACAATTCCCTTCTCTTTTTTGTCAACATATTCAAGTATGGTATCGATGCTTTCCTGTTTGGCCTCACCAATGAAACCGCAGGTGTTGATCACTACGATTTCACCTTCTTTTTCATGTACAACCTCTTTTCCGTTTGCTTTCAACTGACCGCTCAAAACTTCAGAATCATACACATTCTTTGCACAGCCGAGGGTGACAATATTGATTTTCTTTTTTCCGGTCGATTTTGTTCGCATTGCATTTGTTTGATGCTGCAAATTTAAAGGATAGGATTTTAATTGCTGCGATTTGATCTTATTTAAAGTGATTCTATCAGAGTTAAATTTTTAAGAATTTGAATCATTCAAATTCAACGGACATCAATTCATTGAAAATCAAAACATGAAATCAGCAGGTTAAATAAATCAAATCAGTATCCTCGCTGATTTCATCAATTCCTCAAAAAAGTTTAATTTTGGAGATTATTTAAACCGATAAAATTTCTATTCATGCCCGATACAAAAGAAGTTCAGGAATTCGATCTCAGAAAGGATGTTTACAAACCCAAAAACCATATTCGTATCGTCACTGCCGCCTCATTGTTTGACGGTCATGATGTCGCCATCAATATTATGCGCAGAATCATTCAGGCCACAGGGGTGGAAGTGATTCATCTGGGACACGACCGCAGTGTGGAAGAAGTGGTGGACACAGCCATTCAGGAAGATGCGCAGGGAATTGCGATGACTTCCTATCAGGGCGGTCACAACGAATATTTCAAATATATGTTTGATTTGCTCAACGAAAAAGGAGCAGGACACATCAAAATTTTCGGCGGTGGAGGTGGAGTGATTCTTCCAAGCGAAATTAAATCGCTGATGGACTACGGGATTGTAAAGATATATTCACCCGATGACGGTCGCGACCTTGGCTTTCAGGGAATGATCAACGAAATGGTGATGACTTCCGACTTTCCTACCGGCAACAAACTGACCCGTGAAATGGTGGATAAACTTCATGAAAGAGACAATCACCACGTTGCACAGGCAATTTCGGCTTTTGAAAACAATATGGAGAATTACACGGATTTGTATGATATTGTCAGGAAAAAAGCCGAAAAGAATCACATTCCGATTCTGGGAATTACAGGGACGGGTGGTGCAGGAAAATCTTCATTGATCGATGAGCTCGTCCGTCGTTATCTACTGGATTTTCCGGACAAAACCATCGGTATCGTTTCGGTGGACCCTACCAAACGAAAAACCGGCGGAGCCCTGCTCGGAGACCGTATTCGAATGAACTCCATCAATAATCCAAGGGTTTTTATGCGTTCCATGGCTACCCGACAGGCAAATGCTTCTGTTTCGCAACATGTGGCGCCGGCACTGAATGTGATGAAGGCAGCAGGATATGATTTGGTAATTCTTGAAACTTCGGGTATTGGTCAGTCGGGCGCAGAAGTGATGGAATTTGCAGATGTGCCTTTGTATGTGATGACACCCGAGTACGGTGCGGCTTCACAGTTGGAAAAGATTGATATGCTGGATTATGCAGAGATTGTAGCCATCAATAAATTCGACAAAAAGGGAGCTGAAGATGCATTGAGAGATGTGAAAAAACAATTTCAGCGAAACCATCAGATTTTTGACAAGGATTACGAGGAAATGCCGGTTTATCCGAGCCGCGCTTCCATGTTCAACGATGCCGGAACCAATCAGTTGTACAAAGCTGTGATTGATAAAGTTAATGAATTTGCAGTCGGAAAATTTAAGTCGAATTTGAAGTTTGAAAAACCGACCAAAGAAATGCTTGAATCGGTAATACCCGCCAAAAGAGTTCGCTACCTTTCCGAAATTGTTGAGAACAACAAAGCTTATGACAAATGGGCTGAAGAGCAGTCCAAAATTGCGCAGGAAGTTTATGCGCTTGATATTTCAAGTAAAATATTAAAAGATAATAGTCAATCTTCTGAATTAGAGAAAATTAAAGAAGAAAAATTAGAATTGTTAACCAAAGAAAACAGAGAGATTATCCACAATTGGGAAGCCAAGAAAAACAAATACAGCGAAGCAGTTTACACCTTCAAGGTAAGAGACAAAGAAATTAAAATTCAAACCCATACCGAATCGCTTTCCCATCAGCAGATTCCTAAAGTTTGTTTGCCGAAATATCAGGCTTGGGGTGACATTCTGAAATGGAGTCTTCAGGAAAATGTACCCGGAGAATTTCCTTATACTGCCGGAATTTATCCGTTCAAAAGAACCGGTGAAGATCCGACCCGGATGTTTGCCGGAGAAGGCGGTCCCGAAAGGACGAATCGTCGTTTTCATTATGTAAGCCTGGGGATGCCTGCCGCAAGGCTGTCAACTGCTTTTGACAGCGTAACGCTTTATGGCCGCGACCCCGAAACCCGTCCTGATATTTATGGGAAAATTGGAAATTCAGGGGTTTCCATCGCGACTTTGGATGACGCCAAAAAATTATATTCCGGTTTTGATCTGTGTGCGCCAACGACTTCGGTGAGCATGACCATCAACGGACCTGCGCCCATGCTGTTGGGCTTTTTTATGAATGCTGCAATTGATCAGCAATGTGAAATTTACATCAAAGAAAATAAACTTGAGAATAAAGTAGAGGAGAGGCTGAAAGAAAAATTTGACGACAAAGGTTTGGACAGACCTTCGTACAATGGCGAATTACCAGAAGGAAATAACGGCCTGGGGCTGATGCTGCTCGGTTTGACCGGTGATGAAGTTCTTCCGGCCGATGTTTACAATGAAATCAAAGCCAGAACGCTGGCAACGGTGAGAGGTACAGTTCAGGCGGATATACTGAAAGAAGACCAGGCGCAGAATACCTGTATTTTTTCGACCGAATTTGCGCTTCGGCTGATGGGCGATGTGCAGCAATATTTCATTGACCAAAAAGTCAGGAATTTTTATTCGGTTTCGATTTCCGGTTACCACATTGCGGAGGCGGGGGCAAATCCGATTACACAGTTGGCTTTGACGCTTTCCAACGGATTTACTTATGTGGAATATTATCTGTCGCGCGGTATGCATATCGATGATTTCGCGCCGAATCTGTCTTTCTTTTTCTCCAACGGAATTGATCCGGAATATGCGGTGATCGGTCGTGTGGCAAGACGGATTTGGGCAAAAGCGATGAAATTCAAATACGGTGGCAACGAACGCTCCCAGATGCTGAAATATCATATTCAGACATCGGGAAGAAGTCTGCACGCACAGGAAATTGCCTTCAACGATATCCGCACAACTTTACAGGCTCTCTATGCGATTTACGACAACTGCAACTCACTGCATACCAATGCTTACGATGAAGCTATCACCACTCCGACCGAAGAGTCGGTGCGCAGAGCGATGGCGATTCAGTTGATCATTAACAAGGAATTGGGGCTGGCAAAAAATGAAAATCCGATACAGGGTTCATTCATTATTGAAGAACTGACCGATCTGGTGGAAGAAGCGGTTTATGCCGAATTTGACCGGCTGACCGACCGCGGCGGTGTGTTGGGTGCAATGGAAACCATGTATCAGCGCGGAAAAATCCAGGACGAAAGCCTGTATTACGAACGATTGAAACAATCGGGTGAATATCCGATTATCGGTGTGAATACCTTTTTGGGCAAAGACGGTTCGCCGACCATGCTGCCCAAAGAAGTCATCCGTTCAACCGAAGAAGAAAAACAGTATCAAATCAGAGCGGTTCAGAATTTCAACAAAGTAAATTCGGAAGCATCAAAGGTAAGCTTGCAGAAACTGCATGATGCGGCATTGAACAACCGGAATCTTTTTGCGGAAATAATGAATGCTGCCAAAGTGAATTCTCTGGGTGAAATCACCGATGCGCTTTTCAATGTGGGCGGGAAGTACAGAAGAAATATGTAATTGATTCTCAATCGCATAATGGGCAATAAGCTTTGATGCGCGATTTTTTTGGAAGAAATTATTTGAAAATTTTTTCTGTGCAAGGCTATTAAATAAAGGCGATAATCGGGATTTGGATCATTATGGGCAAAGCTCGGATATATGTTTTGGTGAAAATTTATACTTTGAACATTGAATAATTTTTTTCTTTTTGGCTTACTTTTTCTTTCGGCTCAATTGTTTTCGCAGCCGGTGGCTGTTCCAATCAGCGATAACTGGCAGTTTAGTGAGACCGGAAAGAATCAATGGCTTCCCACTCAAATCCCGAATTCGATTCATACCGATTTGTTTGAAAATGGTCTGATTCCGCATCCTTTTGTCGGTGAAAATGAAAAAGATTTGCAGTGGATTGCCGACAAATACTGGACTTATAAAACTGAATTTAGAATTGACAAACAACAATTGAAATCCAAGAATTCAGAATTGGTTTTTGAAGGTTTGGACACTTATGCAAAAGTTTTTTTGAACGGAAAGTTGATTTTGGAAGCAAATAATGCATTCAGAATCTGGAAAATTGATGTGAAAAAATATCTGGAAGAAAACAATGAACTGATAATTGAATTTACACCGACTTCTGTAATTGAAGCTGAAAAGATGAAGCAGCTTTCGTATGAACTTCCCGAAGGGGCAAGGGTGTTTACCCGAAAAGCAGCTTTTCAATACGGTTGGGATTGGGGGTCGAAATACAATACGGTCGGGATTTGGCGGAAGATTTATCTCAACTTTTGGGAAAAGGCGAAAATTGAGGATGTTTATATCAGACAGAATCTGTTAACGGAAGAAAAAGCTGAATTGACTGCTGAAATTGAATTGAGGAGCTCAAAGAGAGACAGATTGAAAGCCGAAATTTATGTGAATAATCAATTGAAAATTGAAAAGGAATTCGAGTTGAACGGTCAATCATCGAATCTGAAAATTCCAATAGAAATCAATCAGCCGAAATTTTGGTGGACCAATGGTTTGGGATATGCTTATCTGTATGAATTTAAAATTCAAATCAAAGATTTACAAGGTAATTTAATTGATGAGAAAAACATCAAAAAAGGACTGAGAACCATAGAATTAATCACCAATAAAGACCAGTATGGAGAAAGTTTTTATTTCAAATTAAATGGTGTGCCGGTTTTTATGAAAGGTGCGAATTATATTCCTCAAAACAGTTTTCAAAATTGGGTGACAAAAGAAAATTATGAAAAATTGCTGGACGATGTTCAGTGGTCCAATATGAATATGCTGAGGATTTGGGGCGGTGGGATTTATGAAGACGATTATTTTTATGAATTGTGCGATGAAAAGGGCATTCTGGTTTGGCAGGATTTTATGTTTGCCAACGCTATGTATCCGGGTGATGAAGAATTTTTGGGAAATGTGCGTCAGGAAGCGATTGACAATGTAAGGAGATTAAGAAATCATGCATCGATTGCGCTTTGGTGCGGCAATAATGAAATTTCTGAAGGCTGGCACAGATGGGGTTGGCAGGAGGGAAGGAGTGAAGCCGAAAAAGCGGAAATCTGGGAAAATTATCAGAAATTATTCAATGGTATTTTGCCCGAAATTGTGAATAAATATTCGGATTTGCCTTATTGGGAGAGTTCGCCCAAATACGGAAGGGGAGATGCCCACTATATTTTGGAAGGCGATGCGCATGACTGGTGGATTTGGCATGACGGTCATCCGTTTGAGGATTTGCTCAAAAGCAGGCCGAGATTTATGAGTGAATTTGGTTTTCAGTCTTTTCCGTCGGAGGAGGCGATTCGTTACATCAACAAAGATCGTTCAAATTCTTTGGATTCGGAGGATATGAAAAACCATCAAAAACATCAGAGAGGATTTGAAATCATCCGGACTTATATGGAACGGGATTTTCCGGTGCCCGATAATGAAGAAGATTACGCCTATATGAGCCAATTGGTTCAGGCTTATGGAATTGGGAAAGGTGTGGAAGCCCAACGCAGGAATATGCCCTATACCATGGGAAGTTTGTATTGGCAGCTGAATGACTGTTGGCCGGTAGTTTCCTGGTCGGGTATTGAGTTTTTTGGTTATTGGAAACCTTTGCAATATCAGATTGAGAAAAGTTTTAGCAATATTTTGGTTTCATTTGAAAAAGAAGAAGATGGGGTGAAGGTTTTTATTGTGAATGATAAATTGGAGGAATTGACTGATGAACTGATGCTTTCGGTTGAAGATTTTGACGGGAATATTTTGAAAGAAATTAAGTTGAAACCAGATGTTCCGGCTAATTCAAGCATTATGGTTATCCGTTTGGATTTAAATGAATTCAAAGGAAATGAAGATCAAATTCTTATCAGGAGTGATTTTAATTCCCATGAATCAAATTTTTACCTTGTGAAGCCAAAGGATTTAAAATTGAAACCGTCCCAATTGCAAATCAGCGTCAGGGAGTTTGAAAAATATGCTGCAATCACTTTGAAATCAAATACTTTGGAAAAAGACATATTGCTTATCTACGATGGAAAACCGATTGAATACTTCAGTGAAATCCATGCGGGAAAAAGTCGAACAATTGATGTTAAAACATCAGAATTCGATGTGGACAAATTGAAAATTAAAGTACTAAATAATTTTGTATCCCAAAAATAAAGTGTAAATTTGTATTTAGTCGAGAGTAAAATTATACTGAGATGAAAAAGAATCTATACAAACAAAAAGAAGTTTACAACTATGTTGAAGACGCACCCACTGCATACTACAGCGGTAATGCAGCTATTCCATTGTATGATATGACTTCATTTCAAAAGATGAGAATCATCAGAAAAGGTGTTTCCAAAACATATCTCGAAAAATTCAAACAGACTGCAGAACTTGATTATGATTCGCTGGCTGCTGCTTTGTCGGTTACGCGTGCCACTTTAATCAACAAAAAGGGTGATGACACTTTTAGTGATCAAATTTCAGAAAGGATTGTTGCGCTTGCAGATCTTTATTCCTACGGTTACGAAGTGTTTGGAGACAATTCCAATTTTCATTCCTGGATGTTTGCGCCCAATCAGGCTTTGGGCGGGCTTACTCCATTTAGTATCATAGACAATCAGTATGGCAGGCAGGAGGTTCACAATCTGCTTGGTCGCATTGAGTACGGCGTATATTCCTGATTATGCTGGTTTACAGAGTGAGCAAAACCCAGTATGCCGAAGATTTAAAGGGTACGGGTGCGAAATTATTTGGCGGGAGATGGAATCAGGTGGAAACAGCATGTATTTATACTTCAGAAAGCAGAGCGCTGGCGGTTTTGGAATATTCGGTGAATGTTAATATAGATTTCATTCCCAGAGCTTTAAGCATTTGCACTTTTGAAATTGACGATTCTAAAATCAAATCATTTAAAATCAGTCAGCTGCCGGGCGACTGGAAGGATGTTCCGGCGCCGTATTCGACCAAATTATTTGGCACCGAATGGCTTGATAAAGGAATCGGGATATTGAAAATTCCTTCAACCGTGATTCCGGACGAATTCAATTACATTATCAATCCGATGATTGGAAGCTCACATTTCAAATTAAAATCAATTAAAGATTTCGTTTATGATTTGAGAGTCAAAGTATTGTAAATCATACGAATATTTAAATTCATTAATAAATAAATTCAAAGAATTTCTTAAATGTATTTAAATCCTATAATTTATATTATGTTAAATAGATGTTTCAAGAAAATAAGAAATAAGCCAATTTAACAATTCATCCGATCATCCCCTCCTTTGGACGGTTTTCAATAAAAATCAAAAGTATTCCTTCCCGAAAAGTAATTTCCACAAAGTCGTCAACAGCAGTATTTCTGATTCCAATTCTGCCGGTAATTATTAAATCTTCATTATTCAAAGGATATTTCAAACCTTCGGTGGTAATTCCATTTGCTTCAGGAAACGGATAAAGCGAAATCATCCGGTCTTTGTAGCCCTGCAGCCGGGTATTTTTTTCGGCAAAGAAATAATACGAATAATCGTCAAAAAATATGATGCTCAGTTTTTCTTTGTATTTGCAGGCAACCGACAGATTTCCGAGGTAATGATCCTGTTCGCGGCCGCTGCCGCCATAGACATGGACTTCTTCAAAATTCCGATCAATCAGTATCCTCAGTGCTTTTTCAAAATCTGTATAATCCTGATCGGGTGTTTCAATCACTTCAATTCCTTCTTCAATTTCTTTCAGATTGAAATTATCAAAATCACCACTGATTACATCGGGTTTGATTTTTTTTGGAATCAGATAGAAATAGGCCTGATCGGTACAGTATATTTTGTCAAAAATACTCAGTTCCGGCAATTTTGCAGGCGGTTGTCCGCTGATAAAAAGTACAGCCCTATTCATAATCAGGCAGCCATTGAATTTCCTGATGACCGGCATCGTTTGAGATCTTTCTTGCGAGTACAAAAAAGAAATCAGACAAACGGTTGAGATATTTGACCGGTTCTTCCCTTATTTCTTCCATTTCGCTCAGCGAGACACAGATTCTCTCTGCTCTCCTGCAGATGCATCTGCACATGTGTGCGTGCGAAGAACCGTAATTTCCGCCCGGCAGTATAAAATGTCTCAGCGGCGGCAGCCCCTCCTCCATTTCGTCAATCCATTTTTCAATCTGTTCGATATCTTTTTCCTGAATCACCTTTGGCAGTCTTGGTTTCCCGTTGGCGAGCAGCATCTTCTCCTTTGGGGTAGCCAGTTCCGAGCCCAGATAAAACAGCATTGTTTGGATTGAAGTCAGCATTTGATTTGAGTCATCACCTATATTAATATAAGATCTGATCAGTCCGATTCCCGAATTGAGTTCGTCCACAGTTCCGTACGCGTTGATTCTGATATGATTTTTAGAGACCCTCACTCCGCCCAGCAATGCGGTCGTTCCCTTATCTCCTGTTTTTGTATAAACTTTCATTTTGATAATTTAGAATGTAAATATATCCAAATTTTCAGGGTACGAACGATATGTTTTTGATATAATTAACACCATTTATATTTTGGTTTGGTTTTTGTGTAGAAAAAATTCGACTCCCTATTTTCTTACTGAGACCAGAATTCAAAAGCGATGGAAATACTATTGTTAAAAAAAAAACAGTATAAAAAGATTAATTTATTTAATATAAAATTATAGATTAGCACCGATTAAAAGATTTATTGGAAAATTTAAATTACAAATGAATATGGAAACAAATGAAACTGTTGAGACTAGAAAAGCTAGCAACAAGGGAGGAGGCTTAAACGCACCTATTACAATTATTATTTTGATACTGATTTCAGCTGCTGTTTTTCATTGGGTGTTCGGGAATCCGGATAACTTTGAAGGCGGAGATGTTGAATTCGGGCACCCTAAGAACTTTATTGGTATAATTCACAAGGGAGGTGTCATTATTCCTTTCCTTATGTCTTTCTTCCTGATGGTTCTTGTTTTTGGCCTTGACAGATTATTTGCTTTGATGAAAGCTTCTGGTAAAGGAAATGCAACCAAGTTTGTACAGCAAATCAGAGAAATGGTTGAAAGAAACGAAATTGACGATGCTTTGGCGCTTTGTGATGATCAGAAAGGTTCGCTGGGCAATGTGGTAAAAGAAGGATTAACTTCTTACAAAGCATTAGCGAAAGATCAGACGATGAACAAAGAGCAGAAACTGGCTGAACTGAACAAGGTTTTGGGTGAAGCAATGACGCTTGAAATGCCCGGTTTGGAAAAAAACACAGCGATTATTTCTACAATTGCAACCATCGGTACACTGATTGCACTGATGGGGACCGTTATTGGTATGATCAAAGCATTCTTTGCGCTTGGTGAAGGAGGCGGTACTCCGGATGCAGCCAAACTTTCAGTTGGTATTGCAGAGGCACTGATCAATACCGGTATGGGTATTGGTGCATCAGCCTGTGCAATTATCGTTTATAACCTAATTACAAACTTTATAGATAATCTGACCTTCAAAATTGATGAGGTTGGAATGAGCATTCAGCAGGCATTTGCATCGCACCATTAATTCATTTTTTTGGACCGCACTTTTTACAGTGAATCATTATTAACAACTAAAAAATGAAAAATGGCAAGAGTTAAACCAAAGAGACAAGGCTTTCATATAGATATGACGCCCATGAGTGATATGGCGTGGCTATTGCTTACTTTCTTTATCCTTACCACCCAGTTCAGAAAACCGGAAGTTGTTCCGGTAACCACACCGGGATCGGTTTCGACTCAGAAAGTACAGGATGGAGGACTTGTTGAGATTATAGTCAATGGAGACGGCCAATACTATTTTGGCATTATTGACGACAAAAACAAAAAGCCCATTTTGGAAAAAATGGGTGAGAAATATAAAATTGATTTTACCGAACAGGAAAAAAATTCATTTTATAGTCTTTCAGAAGTTACTGTACCGATCGGAAACCTTAAACAGTTTCTGAATATGGATCCAGCACAGCAGAGACAGAATGTTCCGGGAATCAAACTGGACAGTACGAACCTTCAGTTGATGGATTGGGTTGATGCTTCTTTTGAAGTTGACCCCGAACTGAAACTGGCAATAAAAGGTGATGTGAAAACTCAGTATCCCAAATTCAGAGAATTGGTGAAAGAGTTGGTGAACAGAGATTATAACAGATTCCAGCTGATTACCAGCTCGGAAGCAAAACCAAAGGAATAATATGGCAGATACAGGAATAGAACCAAAGGACGGAGGCCAAAAAGGCTCAAAGAAAGTCCGCGTCAAAAAACAATCCACACGGGTTGACATGACACCATTGGCAGACCTTGGATTTCTGCTGATTACTTTCTTTATGTTTACAACCACCTTCAGCAAACCCAATGTGATGGGGCTGAATATGCCGCCCAAAACACCACCGGATGAAAAACCAACCGATAAACCGGAAATTGATACATCAAATTCAATTTCTATTATTCTGGGAGGTGACAATAAAATCTATTGGCATCAGCAGGATCAGTCAGAACTTTCACCCGAAACTTTGAATGAAACCGATTATTCAAAAGACGGAATAAGAAAAGAAATTTTGATTGCCCGCGGAAGAGCTAAGGACGAAGAGAAATTTACAGTGATTATCAAACCCACTGATGATTCGAATTATGAGAATCTTGTAAATGTATTGGATGAAATGGAGATTACACAATCTACCCGTTATGGTATTGTGGATCCGTCATCCAACGAATTGAGTGTTTATGAACAGAAGACCGGAAAATCTTCTGGCGAAAGTGTGAATAATGGATAAATCAGAGAGAAATGGCAGAAGAAAATTATAAATCACTCGATGATATCGTATTTGAAAAACGAAACCAGGAATACGGCGCTTATGAGTTAAGAAAGTCTCAGCCCAAGATTTTGACCAAATCCTTTTTTATAGGTGTGGGAATTATCTTGCTGTCCACCCTTGGGATTGTTTTGTACAATACTGTATTTACAAGAGCTGATAAAGAAGAAACGTTTGTGGATGTGACTCTGACCGATGTTGATATTCCGGATATTCCCGAAGAGGAAGAAGAAATTCCGCCCGAAGAACCGGAGCCGGAACCGGAACCCGAAATTGCAGAAGTGAGAGTGGTTGTACCTGAACCCAAGAAAGATGTAATCAAGGAAGAACCAATGGCATCTATTGACGAGATGAAGGACAAGGTGATTGGTACCGAAAACAAAGAAGGTGAAGCTTCATCAGGTGTCAAAGGAAAGTCAGAACCGACAGGAAGCGGAGAAGGAACGAAACCCGCACCGCCCCCACCTCCACCACAAAACTTTACTGCGAGACAGGTGAAAGATATGGCGGTTTTTCCGGGTTGTGAAAAATTCAAAGGAGATAAAAACAAACTTCAAGCCTGTATGACTCAGAGATTGCAGGGTGAATTGGGCGACCAGTTATCTGACTTTGCACAGGTAATGGCTGACAACGGTGACGCAAGAGCGGTTGCAAGAGTTCAATTTGTAATCGATAAAACCGGAAAGATTATTCAAATCAAAGCTATGGAAGGAGGCGGTCCTGCAATCAACAAAAAGCTTGCAACTGAATCTGAAAAAGCTATGCAGCGGATTTCCCAGAGACTTTCAGCCAGAGGAAAACCAATTGAACCGGCAAAACTTGATGACGGATCTTCGGTTAACATGGTATTTGTATTGCCGGTTACCTATAACTTGGAATAATTTATATTCAATAGCAAATAAAAAAGGAGAGGCACAACCTCTCCTTTTTTTAATCAATATTTTGAATTGATTCAATAAAAAAACGAGCCGTTTATGACTCGCTTTTGGTGACCTGGCTGGGGCTCGAACCCAGGACCCTAACATTAAAAGTGTTATGCTCTACCAACTGAGCTACCAGGTCGTCCGATTCCTTATCGAATGGGGTGCAAATGTATATATATTTTTTAAATACAGCCAACCAATTCTTAAATTTTTGGACAAATTTTTATCATCTTTTTTTAAACGATTGAAAATAAGAATTTTTGCAACTTTGCAAAAGACTTATTTGTTATGATAATTTCTTTGATGGGATATATGGGCAGCGGAAAATCTGCCGCAGCAGGCAGACTTGCACAAGACCTGCAGATTCGGTTTATTGATTTGGACGATGCAATTGAAGAAAATCAGAACAAATCCGTGTCTGAAATATTTTCAGAATCCGGCCCGATCGGATTCAGAAAGATTGAAAAAGAAGTGCTGGGTCAAATCCTGAATTTGAAAAATGATTTTGTGCTTGCGTTGGGCGGCGGAACCCCCGCCTATTACGACAACTTTGAACAAATCAAAATGCACAGCCAAACAATTTATCTCAGAACAAAAATCAGCACATTGGTCAAAAGACTCGAGAACCTGAAAGAAAGCAGACCGCTTCTCTCCCATCTCAATTCAGATGAATTGCCTGAATTCATAGCAAAACATTTGTTTGAAAGAAAGATTTTTTATGAAGCTGCCGATTTCACGGTTGACACCGACGGCAAGACCATTCAGGAAATTTCAGCCGAAATCACCCGTCTTCTCCGCCAATAAATTCGTCCAGATCCCTCCTGTCCTTTTTGGTCGGTCTCCCCTCGCCTTTTGCCCGATAATAATCACGGCTGAGTTTTTTCAATTCCAATTTATCCAACTCCTCTTTTGGCGTACGGTCGGTTATATACAGCGAAACCAGTTTTGCGCCGATTCTGCTTTGAGGAAGCTGAAGAATCTCAAAACTGTAATCGATCTGATTTTTTCTGACGGTAATCGTATCTGCCGGGCCAACTTCTCTCGACGACTTTGCTAACTCACCATTTACGCGCACCCTGTTCTTTTTGATCTCGTCGGCGGCAATACTTCGGGTTTTGAAAAACCTGACACACCAAAGGAATTTATCCAAACGCATTGTTAAATTTATTCTGTAGAACTTAATTTTTGTAAATTCGCAATTTAAAAATAAAATTTATGTTGAAGAAATTTGGAATCAGCCTGTTGTTAGTCGGAATTTTTATGGCTGCATGCAAGAAAGATGATGATAACCATGATCTTCCCCAGGATGAACAAAATGAGGTTGACGACCGCGCCATTGTTGATTATCTTGAAGATCATTATTTTGATCCCGAAAGAGGACTGATTAAAAAATATGATGCCGATGATGAGGACGATGACGATTATCCGTCACTGATGACCACTGCTACCAAACTCCCTTCCGGCGTCTGGGTGGTCAAAAGAGAAGGTGTTGAAGCAGAAGGTCCCGCGATCACAAACAACAAAACCGACAGCATACTGATTTCATACAATTCAATCAGATTCAAAGCCTCGTACGAAGACTTGGCAGAAAACGAAGCAGCCTATGAAAAATATTCGGGTGCATTTACCAATACAATTTTTTCGACCGGCACCCCTGCATGGGATCCGGCATTTTATTATACAAGGATTACCGAAGAAATGGTTGACAGAGGAATTGATGACAGCTATTTTATAATCGAAGGCTTTGTTGAAGGACTGAAACATTTCAAAGCAACCCAGACCAATGGAAGCGATTTGTACAATTTTCAGGGGGCAATTCTTGTCCCTTCCAGACAGGCTTACGGACGTGATTTTGTTTATCTGAATGGTTCGCTGGATCCGTCCACCTACAGAGACAACAGTTTTATGTTTAATTTCGAGATTCACAAAGTACTCCAAAGAAATTAAAAAGTTAAATACAACTCAGATAAAAAAGTGCGGAATAAAATTCTGCACTTTTTTATTGACAGGATTATGATTTGTATGATTTTCGATGAATCAATTTTATGTAATTTTGTGATGCATCATGAATCAATCTTTAATTTCTGTTCAAAGTTTTATCGAACTCAATCCGATTCTCCAGCGGTCGAATTCACTGCTCGCGCTGAGTGGTGGAGTTGACAGCATGGTACTTGCGGTTTTGCTGCTCAGATCGGGTGTTAAATTTTCTGCTGCGCACTGCAATTTTCAATTGAGAGAAAAGGATTCCGATGATGATGAGGAATTTGTCAAAAATTTCTGCAGTCAGAATAAGATTGAATTATTTGTCAAAAAATTTGATGTGGGAGAATTTATGAAATCAGGAAATTATTCCACCCAAATGGCTGCCCGTGAACTCAGATACAGCTGGTTTGAGCAGCTGATGGACAAAAACGGATTTAATCTGCTGCTCACCGCACATCATCTCAATGATTCGGTAGAAACCTTTCTGATCAATTTGTCGAGAGGAAGCGGAATTGCAGGTTTGCTCGGCATCCGGAAACAGAACCAAAAAATTTTCAGACCGCTGTTGAACTTTTCAAAAAATGAAATCATTGATTTTGCAGCTAAAAATAATATCGGCTGGCGCGAAGACAGAACCAATCTTGAAACGGTGTATGCAAGAAACAAAATCAGACACCAAATTATCCCGGTACTCAAAGAGATACAGCCTGAGTTTCTGAATAATTTTTCAAAGACTGTTGATCATCTCAAAAACGATTATTCACTTTTGAAAAGTCATATTGAGGAAACAAAAAAGAAATTATTCAAATCAAAAGAAGGCGACATTTCAATCTGTATTGAAGATCTGACCGCACTGAATCATTTGGAAACTTATCTGTTTCATTTTTTTTCGGAATACGGTTTTGATCATCCGGCTGAAATTGAAAAACTTATCTGTTCAAAAAACAGCGGACTGATTGAATCAAAAACCCACAGACTGATTAAAAACAGAAATGAATTGCTGCTGACCACTGTTAAATCTGATGAACTGCCGGTTGAATTTGAATTAAATCAGGGCTCAATAATTCAAAAACCCTTATATTTGAAAGTTTTAAAATCCGCAACAAGGGACAAAGATGCGGCTGAAGCATTTGATTTTGAAAAGATTAATTTTCCGCTGCATTTGAGAAAGCCCAAAACGGGAGACATTTTTTATCCGCTTGGAGTCGGCGGCTCAAAAAAGCTGAGCAAATTCTTTAAGGATGAAAAATATTCAAAACTCGACAAAGAAAGGGCCTGGGTTTTGACGGACAATAGAGACAGAATTTTATACATCGTTGGAAAGCGTATGGATGAAAGATTTAAAATTACTGAACACACACAAATTTTCTTAAATATTTACTTATGTTAAAAAGGACTTTATTTTTATTGCTTCTGCTGCCGGTCTTCGCCTTTTCACAGGTGCTTGAGCCGGTCAAATGGAGTACCGGACTGAAAGATCTCGGCAATAATGAATATGAGGTTTTGCTCAATGCCAAAATTGATGAAGGCTGGCATATCTATTCACAGCAGCATCCGCAGGACGGAATCGGGATTCCGGCCACAATTGAATTTGAAAGCAACCCCAATGTAGAGCTGATTGGTAAGACCAAAGAAGACGGTAAGCTTCTGGACAGATACAGTGAATTGTTTATGCAACAGGAAAAACTGTATGAGAACAAAGTGACCTTCAAACAGAAAATCAAATTAAAAGAAGCCAAAGAAACCACTGTAAAATTCAGTGCGGAAACTCAGGTTTGTGATGCCGAAAAATGCCTTCCCCCCGACTGGAAGGAGTTTACGGTAAAAATCACACCCAAGGTTGTCGAAGAAGAACCGGAAGAAGTTGCTTTGGCGGACGAAACACCGGCTGAAGTAGCCGAAGAACCGGTGATTGACAGCATACAATCGCAGATTGCATTGGATGAAATTAAAGATACTGCACAGATCGCGGCAGCTCCGCCGGCAGGCGATGATTTCAATCAGGACGGTGCAAAAAAAGGAAGCCGGCTGTGGGAAATATTTTTCCTCGGTGTTTCGGGCGGTCTCATTGCACTAATTATGCCGTGTATCTTCCCAATGATTCCGCTCACGGTGAGTCTTTTCACCAAACAAAAGAAACAGTCAAAAGCGCAAGGGATTAAAAAAGCACTGATTTACGGCTTTTCAATCGTACTCATCTTTGTGTTTTTGGCGGCAGTAGCTACCTGGGCATTTGGTGCGTCGGCTTTGAATGAATTTGCGACCGATCCGTGGATCAACCTGGCTTTCTTTGCCATTTTTGTGTTTTTTGCCATTTCGTTTTTTGGTGCATTTGAAATTGCATTGCCTTCAAGTTGGGCAAATTATACCGATAAGCAGGCAGACAAAGGCGGTTATATCGGAATATTTTTTATGGCATTCACATTGGTGATTATATCGTTTTCATGTACTCTCCCAATCATCGGGAGTCTTGCCACACAGGCGGCTTTGACGGGTTCCTATTACGGACTGATCATCGGTTCGCTTGGGTTTTCAATCACTTTGGCTCTGCCGTTTGTATTGTTTGCAATTTTCCCAAGTTGGATTAGTTCGCTTCCAAAATCGGGCGGATGGATGAATACGGTTAAAGTGAGTCTTGGATTTATAGAACTTGCATTTGCATTTAAATTTTTGTCAAACGCAGATTTGGTTTGGCAGGCAGGGATTTTGGGAAGAGAAGCATTTTTGGCAATCTGGATTTCTATCTTCGGACTGCTCGGTGTTTATCTGCTCGGAAGATTCAAAATGACTTTGGATTCGGACAACAACAAAATCGGAACCGGCAGACTTTTCTTTGCCATCATCACTTTTTCATTTGTGGTTTATATGATTCCGGGTATGTGGGGTGCTCCTGTCAAACTTCTTGCGGGCTTCACTCCTCCTATTCATTATGCTGAATCGCCAAACGGAATCGGCGGAGGAACACAAATGGCGATTGCCAACGAAAACGAAAACGGTTTGGTGAAAGGTCAGAAATTTGGGCCGCATCAGATTCCGTTGTTTCTTGATTTGAATGATGCAATCGAATATTCAAAAGAAGTCAAGAAACCGGTGATGATCGATTTTACAGGATATGCTTGTGCAAACTGCCGAAAAGTTGAAGAAAGAGTCTGGTCAGATCCTCAGATCAAACAAATTTTGTTGAACGATGTGGTTTTGGTATCTCTTTATGTGGACGAAAGAACACCACTTCCGAAAGAAGAACAGGTTTATTCGGAGGCGCTGGGAAGACCTTTGAAAACAATCGGTAACAAATGGACTGCTTTTCAGATTGAAAAATATCAGAACAATGCACAGCCTTATTATATCATTATAGATGAAAACATGAACAGTTACAATCAAAACATTGGCGCACTGCTCGATGTTAACGAATATATGAATTGGCTGAAAACCGGAATCGACAATTACAACCGTACCAAGAACATAGCCAAAAATTAATCAGAATACAATCAAATAAGCTAAGGCAAAGCCCAAAAGTACAGTCAGTATCTTTTGGGCTTTGAATTTATGACTGGCGGTGCTTTCAAACAGGATTACGGTTGAAATATGAATGAAGATGCCGGCTACAAATGCAAGCATAATCTGATGCAGACTTTCGGGAATATTTTTTCCGACCAAGGCTCCAAGAGGTCCGGCAAGTGCAAAAACAATAATCAGGCTCAGTTTTGAAAGTTTTGAAATCTTCATTTGCCATACAGCTCCAAAAAGTACAATTGCGACCGGAATATTGTGAATGAATATCGCCCAGAGCAAATGATGTGAATACTGATTGAGCAAGGGCGTTCCTTCAAAAAACGAATGCAAAAACAAACCCCAGAAGATTCCGGCGGGCAAACTGCTGTTTTTCTTGAAGTGAACATGACCGTGTTCTGCACCTTTGCTCAGTGATTCCACAAGCATCTGAAACAGCAGACCGGCAAGCACAAACAGACCGATATATGATTTGTCGGTAAGATAAACTTCGGGGAAAATTTCCAAAACTGCAATCGCAAGAAAAAAAGCACCGCTGAAAGTCAGCAAAAACTTGGTCAGAAATTCTTCTTTTGAAAAGATATAGCCCAAAAAGCTGCCTATGACTACCGAAAAGATGAGAATGAGGATTACAAACATGATTGCAAAATTAATCAACGGATTTGAAATGTTTATCAGCAAAAAAAAAATTCTTACATTCGCTATCAATTAACACATGACAAATGAGAGGTTTTTTATTTCTTACAAAGTTTTTGCTGTATTCGTTTTTGACCATAAGTTACGCTCAGTCTATTGTGGTCAACCCTGCTGGGGCTGCTGAATCGGCAATGAATGCAGAAGATTTGACAATTGAAGTGCTGATAGACGGAGGCGGCTGCTCAACGATTACGAATTTTCAGGTCAAAGACAATCCTTCGGCTCAATATCCTTCTCCCAACCGGAGTTGGGGTTACTTTGAAAGTGGCGCATCGGCTTTTCCGTTCGAAAGAGGAATTGTACTGACTTCCGGTTATGCAAAAGATGCTGAAGGCCCAAATACCGGGAATGTGTCTGAGGGCGATTATGGCTGGCCCGGAGATGCACAGGCAAATGTTTTGGCCGGTGATAACACATACAATGCAACCGTATTTGAATTTGACTTTGTTCCTTTTGGCGATCATATTTCGTTCAATTATATTTTTGCTTCGGAAGAGTATCCGGAATTTGTTTGCCAGACCTATAATGATGTTTTTGGTTTCATCATCAGCGGTCCCGGTATTGTAAATGACCCCGGTCTCGATGGAAAAAATATAGCACTGCTGCCCAACGGAAATCCGGTGACCATCAACAATGTAAACGATCTGTGGTGCGGAGATTCCACTTATTATGTTGGCGGTCCTTTCCCTTATATTGAATATGACGGCAGAACAGAAGTAATGACAGCAGAGTCTGATGTGATTCCCGGAGAAACCTATCACATCCGGCTTTTGATCGCAGATACTTTTGACAGTGTTTATGATTCAGCTGTATTTTTGGAGGCCGGTTCATTTAATCTCGGTTCCACGCTGAGCGATATTGAGGGCGCCACGCTGGGTGATGACAAAGTTGTCTGTGGCGCCGAAGAATTTACAATAGTAGTACAGGTAGATGCGCCGGAGGCCACTTTTCAGTGGTTCAAAGACGGTGTTCTCATTCCCGGAGCAACCGGTCAAAACTATACGGCCACAGAAGACGGATATTATTCGGTTTTGGTCATCAGCAACGAATGCCAGACCGAAGTCGGAGTTCATTTGGAATTTAGAGAGCAGCCGGAAGCAACACCTTATGATGATTCAGTATGTTCGCCCGATGGAAATTATACCTTTGATTTGACCGACTATAATCCGTTTATTTCAACAACCAACGGTGTCAGTTTTTCTTATTATACCTCACTTTCGGGCGCCATCAATGCATTGCCCGGAGATCTGATTCTCAATTATCAGAACTACACTGTAGGTACCGGTACAACAGTCGTTTATGTCAGAGTAGAAACTGCATTTACATGTTTTGAAGTCGAAGAGCTTACCCTTACTGTGGGTGTTGAACCTGAAACCACTCCGGTTGATTATGATTTGTGCGATGACAACGGAGACGGCTTTATGTCTTTTGATCTGACCAGTCAGGAATCAAATCTGGTGCTTTCTGATCCCACCGGACTGACCTATGAATTTTATCTCGATGCAGCATTAACCCAATTGATTACAGATCCCGAAGATTTTACCAATACTTCAAATCCACAGCAGGTTTATGTGAAAATTTACAATGCTTCAATATCGGAAAGTGATTGTTTGTCAACAGAAACGCTTACACTCATTGTAAATGAATTTCCGGAGACGCAATCTGATGCCATTACGATTTGTGATAATTTGAACGATCAGTCGGAATATATCAACCTGGAAGAGAACAATATTGTGATTACGCCTGACATCGATGTTTCTCTGCATTATTACGAAGCTATCGGCGGACCGGAAATTACAAATTTCACGGATTACGAAGTTACCTCCTCTCCCACTGTTATCTATGTGCTGGTAAGAAATGCTGACGGGAGTTGTGAAGAATATCAGACCATAACCGTCAATTTCAATCAGGCACCGGAAGTTCAAAATGCGGCACTTACCCAATGCAGTTTTGATGATTTTGCCGAATTTGATCTGACAGAAGCCGAAAATCAGATTCTTGCCGACCCGACAGATTTGGATTTGAGTTTTTATCTGACTTTTGAAGATGCCCGAAACGGAGATCCGGCAACCGAACTGCCATTGAATTACACCAATGTTTCAAATCCGCAGACCGTTTTTGCAAGAGTTGTAAATCAGGACGGATGTTACAACATTGCCGAAGTTCTGCTGACTGCAGCAAACGGTCCCGATCATCTGCCCTATACCGAATTGGTTTGTGACGACAACGGTGACGGACTGGCTTCTTTTGATTTAACATATCTTGCACCTCATCTTTTGACGGGAAATCCTGCCAATATTGAATATGAGTATTTCCTGGATGCCGATCTGACAAATGAAATCACAAATCCGGATGCGTTTGAAAACACAAGCAATCCACAGATTGTTTATGTCAAAATGGTGGACAATACCGATCCGTATCTTTGTATGTCCATTGGTGAACTTACTCTGGAAGTAAGTGAATTCCCATTGATTCAGCCATATGAAATTTCAATCTGTGACAATCTGAACGACAATTCTGAATACATTAATTTGGCAGACAACGAAATTGTAGCAACGTCCGACATTCAGGTATCACTCCATTATTATGAAACCATCGGCGGACCGGAAATCACAAATTTTTCAAATTACGAAGTCACCTCCTCTCCCACCGTTATCCATGTACTGGTGAGGAATTCAGATGGCAGCTGCGAAGATTATCAGACCTTTACCATCAACTTCAATCAGTCACCTGAAGTAACAGAAGACATCATTTCACTCGAAAATTGCAGTCTGACCGAATACTCACAATTCTATCTGCCCGATGCCAATCAGTTTTTGGTGGACAGTGCAGCGGAACTGAATTTCACATATCATTTGACATACGAAGATGCACTCAGCGGAGCGAACAGTCTCCCCGTAAATTATCAGAACACCAGTCCAAATCAGATTGTCTTTGTAAGGGTAGTGAATGCAGACGGATGTTTCAGTATCGGCAGAATACAGCTGACAGCAGTTACCACACACGAGCAGTTGCCGGTGCTTGAAATCTGCGATGATCCCTATCAGCCGAATGACGGTAAAGCGATATTTGATCTGACTCAGTATCATAACGACATTGAAAATATACTCGGCGGTTCGGATTATACAGTTAAATATTTTACTCAGCTCGATGATGCTTTGACAGGGAACAATCCAATCGATAATCCGTCTGAATACGAGAATCTGACCAATCCTCAAATCATTTATTCGCAGGCTACTTCGGTGACAGGCAACTGTAAGGGAATAGTTGAATTTGAACTCAGGGTGCTGCCGGTTCCCGAATTTGAATTACCGGAAGACATTAAATTCTGTGAAAACGATCCTGAGAAGATTTTTGAGTTTGGAGAAGCCTTTGACAGTTACGTCTGGTACAATCCTAACGGCAATGTAGCCGGCTACGGTCCGGTCATTGATTTTACCACCGAAGGTGTATATACGCTCGAAGTAACTTTGGATGAATTGGAATGTCCGGCCAGAAGAGAAATTAATGTAATTTACGACATACCGCCCGTCATTACAGAAATCGAAGTGGATGAACACACAGTCACGGTTATAGTGACCGGTGGATTCGGTCCGTACAAATACAGCATGGACAACGGTTTGACCTGGCAGGAATCGGGTGTGTTTTACAATGTGGAAGGCGGAATTTATGATATGATAGTCATGAGTAAATACGGTTGTTTCTCCGAGTCAAAAATGTTTGGCGTTCTTGGAATTCCGAATTTCATTTCACCCAACGGTGACGGGGTTAACGATACATGGTTTGTACGCGGGCTTGAAGCTTATCCGAACACAAGAATTCAAATATTTGACCGTTTTGGTAAAATGTTCGCAGACAGAAAACTTGAAACCGGAGTTGTCTGGGATGGAAAGTATATGGGACAACCGGTTCCTTCGGGAGATTACTGGTACATCATCACATTGGAAGACGGTAGAAAAATAAGCGGTCATATTTCAGTCAGAAACAATTAATCGATTAAAAAATATCAAAACGTCCTGCGGTTTTAATTTGCCGCAGGACATTTTATTCTGATTCATTTTTCGTTTATATGAATCCTGTGATTTTAAAATCCTAATTTTGTCAAAAATCTGATTTTGGATAATTTTAAAATGCAGGCCAAAACTTTTTTTGGCTTTGAACCCATACTGGCAGAAGAACTCAAGTCGCTGGGTGCTGCAGATGTCAGCATCAAAAACCGACTTGTAGAATTTTACGGCGACAAAGGTTTTATGTACAAAGCCAATTACAGTCTGTCAACCGCGCTGAGAATCATCAAACCGATTGTTTCTTTTTCGGTGAAAAATGAAAATCAGCTCTACGAACGTTTCAAGCGTTTTGACTGGGAAAATTATCTCGATATCGATCAGACTTTTCTGATTGATGCGACTGTTCATTCTGATTATTTCACCCATTCCCACTATGCAGCGCTCAAAGTCAAAGATGCGCTTGCGGATCATTATCATCAGAAATACGGGAAAAGACCGGATGTTGACAAAATCAATCCCGATGTCAGATTCAATCTTCACATCAGCCACGACAAGATTACGCTATCATTGGACAGCAGCGGTGAATCTTTGCACAGAAGAAATTACAAAATCGGACACGGAATTGCTCCAATCAATGAAGTTTTGGCGGCGGGACTATTAAAAATCGCAGGCTGGAACGGAAAAGGAAATCTGCTCGATCCGATGTGCGGCTCGGGAACCATACTGACCGAAGCCGCAATGATGGCGGCAAACATTCCCCCGCAATTGCACAGAAAGCATTTTGGTTTTCAAAATTGGAAGGACTATGATGAAGAGCTGTTTGAGAAAATCAAAGAAACGCGTTTGAACAGAATTACAGAGTTTTCAGGAAAAATCGTCGGTTATGATCTTGATCCGTCAATTCTTTCAACTGCCGAAAAAAATATATCCAATGCTGATCTTGAGGGTTTTATAGAAGTTTACAAAAAGGATTTCTTCAAATCAGAAAAAGATATGTTTCCGGTTCTGCTCGTGTTCAATCCACCCTACAATGAAAGAATTGAAAGCGATAATCAGACGCTTTACAAATCTATTGGAGACACACTGAAAAATCATTATCCAAATACTTTTGCATGGTTTATCACTTCCGATTTGTCAGCCAAAAAATATGTCGGTCTGAAACCTTCAAAAAAAGTGAAAGTATTCAACGGTAAACTGGAGTGCGATTTCCTGAGATACGATATTTATGAAGGCAGTAAAAAACCATCAAAGAACAGAAGTTGAGAGCCAATCAATAAGAAATTCAATCACCTGATTATCATATGTTTGAGATTGTTAATTGATCCTCAGTTTTAAGAAAATAAACTTATATTATCCGACATTAAGGCATCAGTCTGTACACCGGATATTTCTTAAATTCAGGTTCGATCCAGGGAGAATTTTCATATACAAAATTCAATTGGGCATAAGCGTTCTTTGCAAATTCGGGATCTGATTTCTTTTTTTCCTCCAATTGTTGTCTGATTTCAGGGTGATCTTTCAGATAATCGGCAGCAATGTCTTCAAATGCATAAGCTGAAAATCCTTCTTTCTGCTGGAATATTCCGTCAAAGAAATTCCATGCAAAATATGAATCAATCGATTGAGGTTCAAGCGTTTCAATCAGAAACCGGTTGGCTGTCTGATCCATCGGTATGTACCAGTCTCCTTTTCTGAATGTTATTTTTTCTATGCTCTTTTCAAGCACTGCATCAGAATTCAGATGATGAGATTCAAAAGCAGTTTGCGCTGATTTATAATCCGTTATTCTGTAAGTTTCAACCTCAAATTCAGAATCTTTTTCCAGACGGCTCATTTGCACGCCATTGAGTTGCAGCCGTTCAATTACTTTCCACCATCCTTGCGGAATAATGTAGGCCATCGGCTTTTCAACACTGATTTCGACATCATAAGTGTTGTAAATCGACACCATTTTTTCAAACGGTTTGCTGCGGTCATAATACAGCCGGTCCAGACCTGAAACTTCGCTTTTTTTGCTTCCCGCCTGATAGCCTTTGTACAGAAATTCCTGAAATTTATCCGGATTGTGCTTCCATCTGACCGGAAAAGTTTTTGCGGCTTTTTCCTTTTCCCTTGTGTTTTTTCGGATAGAAATGATTTCTTTTGAATTCTCTTTGCCAAAATCAATGAAGGAAAGCATCAGCTGATAAGTCGCTTCAACCCTTTGATTATAAGGTTTCAGCATATGTGTTTCGGGAACAAAACAAAATGTGCTCCACAGCGTACCGTATCCGCTTGAATATCTGGGCGAATCAAAAAATTCCCGCCAACCGTTGTCGGGTGAAGTTCCCCAAACGTCAACATAGGGAATCAAATCATAATTTTTCTCTCTCATCAGCCGATACATGGCGGGTTCAAAAACTTTGTTCATATACTCGCCCAATTCACCTCCCGCTTTTGAATGCTGAGATGAAACAATAGTCATTATATGCTGATAATCAGCTCCATTACTCACGTGATTGTCAATCATAATATCAGGGTCAATTTCATGAAAAATCTGTGTGAACGATTTTGCGTTTTTTGAATCTGCTTTGATGTAATCCCTGTTCAGATCCAGATTTTGAGCATTTCCTCTCGGACTTTTGTAGTAGGGCCCGTTTTGGTCAACTCTGTAATTCGGACTTTTTTTCAAAAAACCTCCAATATTGTAAACCGGAATCACAGCCAAAACCACATTGTCCGGAAGTATTACAGTTCCGTCGGCTATATCTCTTGCCAGCAGCATGCTTGCGTCAATTCCATCAGGTTCGCCCGGATGGATTCCGTTTTGAATCAAAATCACGAGTTTGTTCTGCTGCTTGATTTTTGCAATATCGGATTCGCCCGAATTGCCGATGATTGCAAGATGGAGCGGATAACCCGAATCGGTCGGTCCTTTTTCAAATAATTTAATTTTTTCTGATTTTTGATCCAGATTTTTCCAAAAATCAATCACTTCACCATAAGTTGAAGTTTCTTTTCCGTTGGTAAGTTCATATCTGATTTTCATTTTCTGTGCAAAATTGAATTGAAAACAAATGAGCAAAATGGCTGCAATTATCTTTTTCATTGAATTGGTTTTAAGGTGTATCCCTGTTTCTTTAACAAATTGATTACTCCGTTTTCACCCGCCAAATGTGCGGCACCGACCGCAATAAATACCGGTTTTTCTGCAATCAGTTTTTCAATCACCGGAATCCAGCTGATATTGCGGCTGTCAAGAAACACCTTGATGTCTGATTGCGGAAATTTCGGATCTTCAAAACTTTCTTTTGTCATTTCGTACAGTCCCTGTACATCTTGTTCCTTGTACAAATTCAGCATTTTTGCAGTCTCGCTTTTGAGCCAGCCCTGATTTTCAGCCAGATAGGAAATCGCTTCAACAGCATCTTCATTTGATTGGGAAAACAATGCTTCAATCTGGGTATCAATCGATTCAAGACCAACTATTTCTTTGGCTTCATCTATTGCTAAATTCATAAAAATCATATCATAGCCCAGATCCATCGGACAATCCAAACCAAGCAGACTGAGTTGAGCCAGGATAAACTGAGGGCTCTGGTTGTCAAATGAGCTGAGTCCGGTACCGAGTTTTGAATGATAGAGCGAATCAAGTTTTGCGGCAACTTCCGCCGAAAGACGATCGCTCATCTTTTTTCCGTCTTTTGCAAATAAAATCTTAAGCATCTTGGTTTGAAGGCTTGGGTCGCTCATATCCGCTTCCAATGCAAGTACTTGGGTTCTGTCAAACGCACCTTGAAGTTCATCGGACATCAGCACATCACCCTGACAGGCAATATGTATGGTACCATACAGATAAGAAGGCGTTTCAAGATTCTTTCCGCTGATTTCCCAAAGCAGCGATTTTTCACTGATTTTTTGTGAAAATCCAATTTGAAAAATCAGAAGAAACAACAGTATAAAAAGTTTTTTCATTTGTGTAATTTTTCAGTTGATAAATTTATTTTTTAATTCGGGTGTAGGCATCATGCAGCTCTCTTGTCTGCCAAACCAGCTGTATCTGTTTCTTGAAACGATGTCATAAACAAAGTCACGAATTGCTTTTGGAATCCAAATCAAAATTGAGGAAATTTGATAAATTCCTTTCAGTTCTTTTCCGATTTTCAGCGCTGCAGTCGATTTTGTATAGAATTTATCTCCTTCGATCAATATGATGGTTTTGAGCTCAAGGTGATCCAGATGCTTGTCTTTCAAAAACTTTTGACCAAAATCTGACTGAAGCGATGCAAATTTGAAAATATTTTTTGAATCATTTTTGATGACCCGCTGCACAAAAGAATTGCACAAATTACATATCCCGTCAAAAAGAATGATTTTGGATTTTTCCATTACACAAAAATAGATACTTTTGGCCAATTGATATCTATACAAGTTCAGATGAATATTACTGATATTTTGCTGTTGCCATTTCTGTGCGGCATTGCTTTTATGACAGCAGGATTTATACAGTTTAAATTTCCGCCCCCGAAGATCAATTCAATTTACGGATACCGTACCGCACGCTCGATGAAATCTCAAAGAAACTGGGATTTTGCACAAAGATATTCAGCAAAACTGATGATGATTGCCGGGCTGATTTTTTTGTTGTTTTCATTTTCAGGATGCTTGTACAATCCCGACCCCGAATATGATGTAATCCTCGGAATGATACTGCTGATTCTGACTGTAGTCATTCTGCTGATGCTCACTCAGACCGCATTGAAACGATTTGAAGAAAATAAGAAATGATTAAATCATTTCAATTTTAGAGTGTACACATAAAAATTCCGGTCGATTTTGAAATTTTTCTCCAATCCGTTTTTCAAAGTTTCGGTTTTGAGTTCAGCAGTCGGATGAAGCCATGCATCGCTGCCCGAAATTCTTACAGGCATATTGAATCCATCCACAATATTAGACCACTGATAGCTGATTTTATTTCCGTCGATAGTATATTCAAAAATCGGAATTTGGGTTGTTCTGAGATATTGATTGAAAAATGCAGTCAGATCCAAACCGCTTTTCTTTGCGATATAAGCTTCAATCTGCTGAGTGGTAACCGTCTGGTGGTAAAATTCAGAATTTAATCCTCTCAGAATTTCTCTGAATTTCTGATCATTGTTGATCCACTGTCTCAGCGTGTGAATCATATTTGCACCTTTATAGTACATATCGCCGCTCCCCTCTTTCTGAACGCCGTAAACACCGATAATCGGCCGGTCGTTGGCGATTCTTTTTCGGGTACCGATTACATAATCATCGGCTGCCTCTTTGCCGAACATCTGTTCCGTAAAAAGAGTTTCTGAGTATGCGGTAAAACCTTCGTGTATCCACATATCCGCTACATCATTGGAAGTAATATTGTTTCCAAACCATTCATGACCCGATTCATGAACGATGATAAAATCCCATTTCAGCCCCCAACCCGATTCTGACAGGTCGGTTCCGAGATAACCGTTTTCAAAATTATTGCCATAAGCCACACCTGACTGATGTTCCATACCGAGATGGGGCGCTTCAATCAGTTTATAGCTGTCTTCGTAAAAAGGATAAGGCCCAAACCAGTATTCGAGCGATTTCAGCATATCTTTTGCCTGGACAAACTGTTTTTCTGCTTTTTCTTTGTTGTAATCCAGAACCCAGTAATCAACATCCAGATTTCCTTTTTCACCTTTATATATATCTTTGATTTCAATATAATGACCGATATACGGAATGATATTGTAATTGTTAATCGGATTTTTGACTTCCCATTTGTACGAAACCTTATTTCCGGTTTCTTTCTTTTCAACCAGTCTTCCGTTCGAAACACCGACCAAATTTTTGTCAACGATCATGGTTACACTTGCCCCCATATCGGGTTCATCGCCCTGATAATCTTTGTTCGGGAACCACACACTTGCGCCCAATCCCTGGCAGGCAACGGTCATCCACTGTCTGTCTTTTTCATCTTTTGTGAAAATCCATCCGCCGTCCCAGGGCGCTCTGACTGCAATTTTTGGTTTACCCGCAAATGAAAGTTCGAGTATATGTCTGCTGCCGGTTTTTAGTTTTTTGTCAAATGTCAGAAAATAGACATTTCCATCTCTTTCAATCGATTTGACTTTGCCGTCTGAGAATGATGTCTTTACAACCTCCATCGGTTGTTGCAAATCAATCTGGAGAATCTGATTCTCACTTTCTTTGACGACTTTAAATGCAATCCGGGTCGATCCTTTGATCGATTTGCTGTCAAAGTCAGGCTCCACAATGATGTCATATTTGAGTACATCCCACCAGTTTCTGAATTCTGTATTGCTTCCTCTTAACGAATCCTGACGAGAAAATTCTGATTTTGAACCGGTCACCTGTGCATTTAAACCAAAGCCCAACAGCAGAAAAAATAACAGCGAATATTTCATTTTGAATCGATTTTATTTTACAAAGTTATTTTAAATTTCAGGAAAAGACACAGAATAAATAGGTATTTCAATACTGTTACGCTCTATTTTAAAGTCAGTTGAAACCAAATTTTGTTCAAGAGATGAAATGTTTGATTTGCAAAACATTCTAAAAATCAGCAGTATAATAAAAATTTTTATTTTTTCTACGATGGATTCAAATATTATTTAATACCTTTACATTGGAAAATAGGAATGCTATTTCCATTAGGTTTAAGTTGGTTAGGGGAATTCCCTCACTCTTTATTGGGTGAGGGATTCTTTTTTAGCGTTTTTTTGTAACAGAATTTTATTGTTTACTACTTATTGGACAGAAAACTGTGGAAACGAAAGAAACAAAATTCACAAAACTGATTGAAGACAATCAAGGGATTGTGCATAAGATTTGTCGGATTTATACCGACAGTCCTGAGGCACATGAGGATTTGTTTCAGGAAATTGTCATGCAGCTTTGGAAATCATTTGATTCTTTTCAGGGAGATTCAAAATTCAGTACATGGATGTACAGGGTCAGCCTGAATACTGCAATCACACTGATCAGAAAAAAGAACAGGACAATTGCAACTTCTTCCATAGACAGTGAACCTTATTTTGATGTAAAATCAAATGAGGAAGACGAAGAAAAACAGGAAAGACTAAAAATGCTGTATGCGTCAATCAAACTGCTCAATGAAGTCGAAAGAGCCCTGGTGCTGCTGTATCTGGAAGATCTGCCCTATCGGGAGATTGCCGCCACGCTGGGAATTACAGAGGTTAACGCAAGAGTGAAGATGAATCGTGCAAAAGAAAAATTAAAGGAAATAATGAACCGAAACAGATGAATGATCTAAAAAACAACAATTCGGAGGAAACAGACGAGCTGAAATCTTTGTGGCACAGCCAAAAGGAAGTTAATTCCTACGACTCCGAAAAGATTTTCAAAATGATTCACCGCAAATCGATCAATTCGGTTCAATGGCTGTTTATCATCAGTCTGATTGAACTGCTTCTGGGGTTGATCATTACAGTTTTGTCCTATTTTTCGGGAGATCATTATTTAATGAACTCATCGGTTCAATTGATGGGCGATGAAAACATTGAAAAACTCGAAACCTTTTCAAATATCGGAATCATATTTTCGATTGCACTGATCGGAATTATTTATTACTACTACCGTAAAATTTCTTCCAATTCGTCGGTCAGCACGCTGATTAAAAATATCATCCAATTTAGAAGAGTGGTTGTTACCTGCTTGATTCTGATTGTTTTAATCCTTCTGATTATGATGTTCCCGATTTATTTTGAGCTGGGAAAAAACATTACAATTCAAAACACAATGAATCATGCAGGCGATGTAAGTTTGTCAGCCGAAGAATTGGACTCTACAAGCGATACGGCCGGATGGATTTTAGCCGGTTCGGCAACTTTGGTGATCGCTGTCTTTTTCTTTGTGTATTATTTTGTGATTTACGGTTTCTTTTTGAGAAAATTAAAGAAGAACCAAAAAGAATTGAAAGAAATCAACAGCTAAGTTTTATTTTTGCAGAATGAATCTGGTTTTGAAAAATATCGGCAGAATTTCATCCGCAATACTGTTTCTCTTTATGGTACTGCTGAAGCCGGTTCACCAGATGGAACACCTTCAGTCAAATTCAGAAAACAGCAATCAGCAGCATACTGACCGATATTTTTATTTTCAATCAACGGATGTTTGTATCATTTGTGATTTCCAGATTTCACCAAGTCTTGAAATCAGTTTCAATTCTTTCGATATTCCGGCTGAGTTCGCTGCATTCCATTCAACCGACAAACCTGAAATCAGCGAAAAACTTTCCACTTATTCGGGACTGAACAAAAACTTCAGGGCGCCCCCTGCCAAAGAATAATTTCGTTTTTTTCAGTCGAAACCCTCTCGGGTTTTATACCGTTTTACATCAAATCAAATAAAAATCAATGTTTAAATTAATTTATACAACAGCTTTGCTGCTGTGTTTTATACCAATATATGCGCAGACAGTTCTGAACGGAAAAGTTACCGACGATTTCGGTCATCCGCTTAAAGATGTCAGAGTCATTCAATCAAAAAATATGGTCACAACCGACAGTTGGGGCGAATTCAAACTGAATACCGCTCTTGAAAAAGACATCCAAATTGAATTTCAGCTCGAAGGTTTTGAGACATTAAATATCAAAATTGACAAGCCTGAAAATAAGGTTTATGAATTTGTTATGAATTTTGAAGCTGTTGAACTCGAAGCTGTTCAATTGCATCATCACCATTTGAAATCAGTTCAAAATTCGGAAAGGATTACAGCCGAAACGATAAAAAGCAATTATTCGGGTTCACTTGCCCAGTCACTTGAAACAATTCCAGGAATCCAATCTTCCGAAATCGGGTCAGCTGTTTCAAAACCGATGATTCGCGGAATGGGTCTGAGTCGGGTTGCAGTTGCCGAAAACGGTCTGAAACAGGAAGGTCAGCAATGGGGCGAAGAACACGGCTTGGAAATCAGCAGCTGGAATATTGACCAAATCGACATTCTGAAAGGACCGGCTGCACTTGAATTCGGCAGCGATGCAGTCGGTGGTGTGATTGCGGTGAACAGCGGTCAAAAACCTTTGATCGACGGTCTGAACGGCGAACTGAATCTGTTTGGAAGAACAAATAACGAAAGTTTGGGTTCTGCACTGAAAATCAACGACAGTAAAAACGGTTTCTATTACAAAGCTGCAGCAGATTACAGTGATTATGCGGATTTTAGCGTACCCGTCAATCAAATTGTTTATCAGGGTAAAGAGATTCCGCTTTATAAGAAAAGAATTCAAAATACAGCCGGAAACAATCATTCGGTTTCATTTATGGGCGGTTTCTCAAAAGATAACTTTGAAACTTCTGTTTTTTTAAGCAATTTTCATCAGAAAATCGGCTTCTTTCCGGGTGCAGATGGTGATTCGGATGAAGAGTTTGAAGATGACGGCAATAGGAGAAACATCGATTATCCGTATCAAAATGTCAACCATTTCAAACTTCAGAGCATCACCAATTACAAAACCGGAAAAGACCGTTTCAGTCTGATTCTCGGTTATCAGAACAATCATCGTCAGGAATGGGATGAGCATCACGAACATTCAGGCGAAGATCATGATGATGAAGAACACGACGGGCATGGCGGTGAAAACCCTGAATTGGATTTAAGACTTTCGACCTATGACGCCCAATTAAAATACGAAAGAAATTTTTCGTCAAAAAACAAATTGAATTTTGGAATTCAGACTCAGATTCAAAACAATCTGATTGGCGGCTTCGGCTTTCTGATGCCCGAATATGAGCGTTGGAATTATTCGGCTTTCGCAATCAATGAAATTGAAGTAAGTCCGAGGCTGACTTTGAATTACGGTTTGAGATTTGACTTCAGCCGTTTGAAAATAGCTGAATTTTTTGATTTGAATCTGTATGAACAGCTGACGGAAAGCGGTTACAGCGATTCAGACGCCGAACATCTTTCGCAAAAGAGCTCAAACATTGACAAAAAATTCAGCAATCTGAATTATTCAGCCGGTCTGTTTTTTCAACCCGACTCAAATTGGGATTTGAATCTGAATCTTTCATCAAGTTTCAGATTGCCCAATGCGATAGAATTGGCTTCAAACGGAGTTCATCACGGTTCATTTATTTATGAAATGGGAAATCAGAATTTGAAAACAGAAAAAGGACTGACTGCAGATTTCAAAACCCTATTTCATAAAAATCAATTTGAAATCGGTCTGAATCCATATCTGTATTATTTCAGCAATTATATTTTTCTTCAGCCGACCAATGAAATTTCGCCATTGCCGGACGGAAACCGGATTTATCGTTACAGTCAGGCAGAAGCATTGATCAGCGGTTTTGAATTCAGCGCCGAAAAAAATTTTGGAAACAGGCTGAACGGAAGGTTTTCGGTTGAATATCAGTATAATTATCAAAAATTAAATCAAAAAAAACAACCGCTTCCGATGAGTCCGCCCACGGTTTGGTATTCTGAGTGGTCTTATCGGCTGATTCAAAACAAAAAGAAAATTGAAAAACTTGAATTGTCGGCTGATTTTAAATTTACGGGCAAACAAAGCCGGGTTGCTGAAAATGAAGAACCGACCGACGGTTATTTTCTGATGGGTTTTGGAATCAGTTCAAAGTTCAAACTCGGAAAACTGAATCCGACTTTGATTTTTAAAGTCCGAAATCTGACCAATGAGAAATATTTTAATCATTTGAGTTTTTACAGAAATCTTGGAATTCCTGAAGCCGGAAGAAATCTTCAGCTGATGCTGAGCATTCCGTTTTAGAAATTCAAAACGAAACGCACCGATTTTGTGTGCTGTCGAATTTGCAGAAGTGTATCCGTTGGTTTAATTTAGCAGACCTGAATATCTTAATTAAGACAAGCATGATAGCAATAGCAGACAGCGGATCCACAAAGACGGACTGGGTGATACTGAACGATGATTTGACCGAAAGATTCAGAACCGATACCATTGGATTTAATCCTTATCATATCAACTCTGAATCAATTCACAAAGAAGTTTCAAAAAACAATGAACTGGCAGAAATCGTTGATCAGATTACCCGGGTATATTTTTACGGTGCAGGCTGTTCCGCAGATTTTTTGCATGAAATTGTCAAACAGGGGTTCAGGCCGTTTTTTAAAAATGCTGAACTGTCTGTCAATCATGATCTGAAGGCTGCCTGCTATGCAGTCTATCGCGGCACACCTGCGATGGTCTGTATATTGGGAACCGGTTCAAATGCATGTTATTTTGACGGAAAGGAAATCAGAGAGGCAACTCCTTCCCTCGCCTATGTGCTGGGAGACGAAGGCAGCGGAAATCACTTGGGGAAGAAATTGCTGCATGCTTATTTTTCAAAAAAGATGCCCGAACATCTTGCCAAAATTTTTGATGAAACCTATCATCTGACCATCAGTGAACTGAATGTGAACGTTTATCAGAAACCAATGGCAAACGCTTATCTGGCTTCGTTCAGCAGATTTGTTCATCAACACAAAGAAGAACCGTTTATCGAAAATCTGATTTATACTTCAATGGCTGAATTTTTTGAAAATCAGGTTTTGCCCAATCCCGAAGCCCGATTTTGTGAGGTGAATTTCATCGGTTCGGTGGCTCATTATTATGAAGACATCATTCGTGCGGTCGCCCCGGTTTATCATTTAAATATCGGTCATATCGTTCAAAAACCGATCAATAACCTTGTAGCATACCATAAAAAATATATCATCAAATGATTTTCAAACCACAGGAAATAGCGGTAATCACTTATGACACACCGCACAGAAAAACACAGGATGTGCTGTATCAGCTGAAGGCAAAAGCTTATCAGAATGTAACTGTTTTGGCGCTTCCGTTTGTAAACCGTGAAAATCCTTTCAAACCGATTTATGCACACCGGCCTTCAAAAGCAATCGATGTTTCGCCCAAAGATTTGTGCGAAAGACTGGTTTATGATTTTAAAACTGTAAATGCTAACGAAATCAAATCCTGGCTGGATGAACACAAACCTGAGTTTGTACTGATTGCGGGCGCGGGTCTTTTGCCGGATAATCTGGTTGAAAATCACAAACTGATCAATGCACATCCGGGCTGGCTGCCGCTGGTCAGAGGTTTGGATTCGCTCAAATGGGCGATTCACAATCAGAAAAAACTTGGCGTAACCTGTCATTTTGTGGATTCGACTGCTGATGCGGGATTTTTGATTGAACAGAGAGAAATTCCGGTTTACAAAAACGATACTTTTCATTCGGTAGCCTATCGTCAGTACGAAACCGAAATTGAAATGCTGACAGCGAGCATCGAACTGATTCCGAAAATGACGACCTTTCTCCCGCTGAGTTCAACCGAATCCGAGCCGACACGAAGAATGCCAAAAGCAATTGAAGAAAAACTGATGCAGGATTTTGAAGCCTACAAAAGTAAATTTGCTTTGGAATAATTTCAGATGACCACAGAATCGGTTCTTGCACCGAGACTGATCAGATTTTTTGTGATTTCTTCGGTGAAATCAAGAGGTCCGCAGACATAAAAAAGTCCGCCAAAATAACTGATATTTTCAATCAGGAACTTCTTGTCGATTCTTTTTTCCTTGAACCCGATTACCCCTTCTCTTGTGAAAACATTCATGTAGGCAGGGCCGAGCATCTTGACCAATTCGTCGTGAAGGATGATATCTTCCTGGGTTCGGTTTGAATAAATCAGTCCTGTTTTTTTCAGGTTTCCACTGAAATACAAAGCTCTGAAAATCGAAATAAAAGGTGTAATTCCTGTTCCGCCGGCAATAAATATTCCGGGACCTTTGTATTCTATGGTTCCAAAAACATCATGCAGAAAAATCTCTGAACCCGCATTCATTTTGCCCATCTGTTTGGTCACACCTTCGTGATCTTCATGGATTTTCAGAATGAATTCAAGATACGGCCAGGCAGCCAATGAAGTAAAACTGAACTTTCTAATCTGATTTTCCCAACCCGGAAGATTCAGTGAAATATGCGCCGATTGTCCGGGGCGATACAAAAAATCTGCAGGTTTTTCGATCAAAAACCTCTTTACGTTGTGGGTGACAAAATTTGAATCAAGAATTTTAAGTTTGTACATGAATTTGTACTTTTAATGTAATGGTTGTAAAATTAACAAGTATTTGGAGATTTTAATACACCAAACAGACCAAATCATCAGCGGTTTTCTATAACTTCTCTGACCGTCATTCGGTTGCCGTTCAGAAGATTTCCTCTGAAAGTTATATTTTCGCCCTCTTTGAATACTCTGTACTGTTCATAATTTTCCCTCAAATTCGGAATGCTGACTACACAGCTGTAATCTTTTCCGTCTCTTGCCTTTAAGGTAATGGTCTGACCGTCTTTTTCCTGCACTACATTGGTGATGACTCCGGTCAGGGTTGAGATTCCCTCTTCCCAAATTTCGGGTGCCGAATCATTTTGAGTCTGCCCGGTATCTTTTACTGTTTCACACGAAAACGCAAACAAAGCAATAAAAATCCCTAAAAATATTTTCTTCATAATAAATTGATTGCCGCTCTAAAATTAAACAAAATGATTGAAGTCTGATGAATTTAATTTCTATTCTGATTGATGAGTTGTCGAATTAATTTCATTTTCAGTCAGTTTACCTGAATATCAAAATAATCTTTGCAATATTTTCATCAGGGTTTATTAATTTTTAGCTTTGAAGAATCAAATTATACCCAATGAAAATAAAAATATTCGGACTAATTTTTTTATTCATGTTTCTCTCCTGTGCCAATATTGAGCCGGGTGTTCAAACTTCAGAAATCAGAGAGGTCGAAGCCGGATTTGATTCAGTTGAGAGTTCGGGAGCTTATGACATTATGATTGAAGAGGGTGTAGCCGACGGAAAAATAAAATTGGAAGGCGATTCCAATATTCTGAAAAAGATTAAAGTCTCAGTAAAAGATAATTCACTGAAAATCAGTCAGAAATCAGGCTTTTACAAAAGCAATGGCAAGTCGGTCAAAATCAGTTTCAAAGCTCAAAATCTACACAAAATCGTGCTGACCGGTTCGGGAAGTATCACAGCCGAAGGAATTCAGCGGGTGAATGATTTCAAAACCGTGCTTGACGGATCGGGTGATGTCAATGTTTCGATTGCATCAAAAACCGCAGAAATCCAATTGAACGGAAGCGGCGATATTTATGTGGGAGGAACAACCGCCAAATTAAAAGCCGGGGTTGCCGGTTCTGGCGATCTGCATGCTTATCAGCTCAAAGCAAATGAGGTCAACGCAGGAATGACCGGCTCCGGCAATCTGGAGGTTCATTCGGATCAAAAGCTCAATGCTGGTGTTTCGGGTTCGGGAAAACTTTATTACAAAGGAAATCCTGCGGATACAGATTTGAATACTGTCGGATCGGGTGAGGTCGTCAAAGCGGATTGATTAAACAAATTGGGAGTCAAATCCTAAATTTTCTTATTTTTATCAGCTAAACAATTTGTCTTATGGATGAGCAGTACGAAAATCTTGAATCACAGTTCAGATATGCGGACGAACTGATTTCAAACGAACAGTACGAAGATGCAAAAAATGCATTGTTCAAGATTATTGAAGAAGAGCCCGGATTCGGAAAAGCATACAATCACATCGGCTGGATTTATGAAACCAAGGAAAAACGGTTTCGTGAAGCCGAAAAATTTTACAAACAGGCAATGAAATTTTCGCCCGAATATGCTCCTGCCTATATGAACTACATCTATCTGCTGAATACAGAATTGAGAGGTTCCGAGGCTGAAGCCATGATCAGTAAAGCAAAAGATGTGATCGGAATCAACAAAGTTTCACTGTATGGAGAATGGGCGTATATGCTTGAATACACAGGCCGTTTTGATGATGCGGTTGCAAAATACAAGGAAATCATTCCAATGCAGAATAATTTGGAAAAACTTGAACAGATCAAATCGGATATTGAGCGTTGCCGTCAAAAACAGGAAATGCAAAATCTTTAGACTTTGGTTTGTGTTTGGCTTTATTCTTGACTAAGGTTGAAAATTCAATTTTACACTAATTTATTTTTAAACTATCTTTGACCCGATGGGAATCGTACTGAGAGGACAAAATCTTTTTAAGGATTACGGAAAAAAACATGTGGTCAAGGATGTTTCGCTTCAGGTGGAACAGGGACAGATTATCGGCTTGCTCGGTCCGAACGGAGCCGGTAAAACGACCACTTTTTATATGATTGTCGGTCTGATCAAAGCCACTTCCGGCCATGTATTTCTTGACAAACACGACATCACCGGCGATGCGATGTATCGTCGTGCTCAAAAAGGAATCGGATATTTAGCTCAGGAAGCATCTGTATTCAGAAAACTTTCGGTCGAAGACAATATACTTTCGGTGCTTCAGTTCACCAATCTTTCAAAAAAAGAACAACGGATGAAAACTGAGGCGCTGATTGAGGAATTCAGTCTGGAACATGTCAGGAAAAACCGGGGAGATTTGCTGTCGGGCGGTGAAAGAAGAAGAACAGAAATTGCACGCTGTCTGGCAACCGAACCAAAATTCATTTTGCTTGACGAACCCTTTGCAGGTGTTGACCCGATTGCGGTTGAAGACATTCAGAAAATCGTTCGTTCGCTCAAATTCAAGAACATCGGAATACTGATTACCGACCACAACGTATCTCAAACACTTGCAATTACAGATAAAACCTATATCATGTTTGAAGGGAAGATACTGAAAGAAGGTTCGCCTGAAGATCTTGCCAACGACAAAGATGTGAGAAGAGTGTATCTGGGCGAGAATTTCAGATTTGAACAGATTTAAATTATTCCGAAAAATTTACCGGCAATAAAAAAGCCTCTTTATCTAAGGACAAAAAGGCTTTTTCTGTAATTTTATACAAATCAGTCTTTGTATTCTTCGGTCGAAGGACAGGTACAAACCAGATTTCTGTCGCCAAATGCATCATCGACTCTTGAAACCGGTGTAAAGAATTTGCGTTCTCTCACCCACTCCAGCGGGTAAGCCGCTTTTTCTCTCGAATATGGAAATTCCCATTCGTCCGCAGTCACCAGGTGAATCGGATGAGGTGAATTTTTCAAAACATTGTTTTCCTGAGTGTATTTTCCTTCCGCAATCTCGTCAATTTCCTTTCTGATTTGAATCAGCGTATCAACAAAACGGTCGAGTTCCTCTTTATTTTCAGACTCAGTCGGTTCTATCATCAGCGTTCCTGCAACCGGAAATGATACTGTTGGCGCATGAAAACCGTAATCCATCAGTCGTTTTGCAATGTCAACCACTTCGATTCCCAATTTTTTAAATGGTCTGAAATCAAGAATAAATTCGTGTGCCACCACATCATTGTGATTGGTATAAAGCACATCGTAATATTTCTCCAGCTTTGATTTCATATAGTTTGCATTCAGGATCGCATATTTCGCAGCATTCTTCAAACCTTCATCGCCCAGCATTCTTATGTAGGAATATGAAATCAAAAGAATCAGCGAAGAACCGTAAGGCGCAGCCGAAAATACTGTATTTGATTTTTCGCCGCCTGTTTCAACCAACGGATGACTACCCAAATATGGCGCCAAATGAGCTGCAACACAGATTGGTCCGACTCCGGGACCGCCACCGCCGTGCGGAATTGCAAAAGTCTTGTGAAGATTCAGATGACAAACATCCGCACCGATAAAACCGGGAGCAGTCAATCCGGTCTGGGCATTCATGTTCGCACCGTCCATATATACCTGACCGCCAGCCTGATGAACCAGATCAATCACTTCTTTGATGTTTGAATCAAAGGCTCCGTAGGTGGACGGATAAGTGATCATCAGCGCAGAAAGATTTTCTTTATGAATTTCAATTTTTGACTTCAAATCTTCAACATCTGTTTCTCCGGTCGGCAGATTTTTTACAACCACTACTTTCATCCCCGCCATCGCAGCAGAAGCCGGATTGGTTCCGTGTGCGGATTCGGGTGTGATTACTACATTTCTGTGGATTTGTCCGTTGTCTCGCTGATAGGAACGAATCACCATCAGACCGGCATATTCGCCCTGAGCACCGGAATTTTGCTGAACAGAAGTTGCCGCAAAGCCGGTGATTTTTGACAAATAACCTTCAAGATTTGAAATCATTTCCTGATAACCTTCCGCATATTTTTTTGGAACAAACGGATGGATTGAATTGAAACCGCTCCAACTCAACGGGAACATCTCGGTTGCTGCATTGAGCTTCATTGTGCATGAACCTAAAGAAATCATTGAATGGTTTAATGATAAATCTTTCTTTTCCAGTCGTTTGATGTATCTCATCAATTCGGTTTCGGTATGATATTTCTTAAAAACTTCATTGGTCAGGAAATCAGAAGTTCTTACCAGTTCAGCAGGAATTCTGCCCTGGCTGAATCCTTTATCGGAAACTTCTTTCTTTTTGATGAATCCAAAAATTTCAATCAGTTTGGCAAGTTCGGTTTCAGAAACCACTTCATCCATCGAAATACTGATTTTTCCGTCTTCAAAGAAGTTCAGAAGAATTTCGCTTTTCTCAAAAATCTCACTGTCAATACCGTTTGCTTCGATTTGAACGGTGTCGAAGAAATTATGATGAACAACAGTATAGCCCAGATCAATCAGCGCATCATACAGTCTGACCGCTTTTTTGTGTATATTTTGTGCAATTTCCAGCAAACCTTCTTTTCCATGGTAAACTCCGTACATTCCCGCCATCACAGCCAGTAAAACCTGAGCGGTACAGATATTTGAAGTCGCTCTTTCTCTTTTGATGTGCTGTTCTCTGGTCTGCAATGCCATTCGCAATGCAAATTTCCCGTATTTATCCTGAGAAACACCGATGATTCTCCCCGGAATCTGACGTTTGTAATCTTCGGTACATGACATAAAAGCAGCATGCGGTCCGCCGTAACCCATCGGCACACCAAAACGCTGTGAACTGCCGACAGCAACATCAGCGCCCATTTCTCCCGGTGATTTGACCATCACCAGCGACATGATATCCACTGCGATGGCAGTCTGTATTTCTTTTTGTTTTAATTCTGAAATCAAGGCAGTATAATCTGTGATTGCACCTGATTTGCCCGGATTTTGGAACAATGCACCGAAGAAATCATCAGAAAAATCAAAATCAAAAGGATTTCCGGTATGGATTTCAATTCCCAGACCTTCTGCTTTGGTTTGACAAACCGCAAGACTTTGCGGATATATATCTTTGGAAATAAAGAATTTGACCGCTTCTTTTTTGGTTTTAGGTACAGAATTGAACATCATGTGCATAGCTTCTGCACAGGCAGTTGCTTCGTCCAGCAGCGATGCATTCGCAATCGGCAGTCCGGTCAGATCCGAAATCATGGTCTGAAAATTCAGAAGCGCCTCCAGACGACCTTGTGCAATCTCTGCCTGATAAGGTGTATAGGCTGTGTACCAACCCGGATTCTCAAGTATGTTTCTCTGAATCGGCGAAGGAAGTATGGTTCGGTAATAACCATAACCGATAAAGCTTCTCATTTTTTTGTTTTTGTGCGACAATTCTCTCAGATGTTCGAGAATTTCATGTTCAGACATCGCAGCCGGAAGTCCGAGCGGCTCTTTCAGTCTGATCTCTGCCGGCATGGTCTTGTCAATCAATGAATCGATTGACTGTTCGCCCATCGAACTCAGCATTTCATCCGAACCTTCAGCCAAAGTCCCGATGTGACGAATTGAAAAATCTTGTGTGTTCATATCTTTTTAACCGTGAATTTTTAAGCTCCCAAATTTACGATTTAAAAACATTTTAAAAACTAATCTTTATCAACAATATCGGGATTTGCCGAATGATCGGAAAGAATTCGTTTTAAACCGCTTCAACAGCTGAATCCCGAGTGAAAAGAATAAAATTTTCAGATTAGAAAAAAAATAATAAGGCTGTTTTTTAATTGTTCAGTTAAATTTGTTGTAATGAAAACTGTCATCCAAAAATATCTGATCAATACCAATTTCTGGGTTTCATTCTGTTTTGCCTGTCTGCTTGCTTTTTTTCAGCTGGGTTTTTACGAATTGAATTTCTATGTGCTGGGCATTGTTTTTTTTGGAACTCTGGCGGTTTATAATTTCACCCGAATGGCCGATTTAAAAGAATTTTATACATTCGGTCCCGAAACGAAAAACAGAGTATTTCTGACTTATATCGGTCTGATTTTCACGCTCACCTTTGTAATTCTTCGCGGATTTGAACTGAAAACCTTTTTGTATCTGGGTGTGCTCGGTTTTGTGAGTTTTTGTTATTCGCTTCCTTTTTCGGGCTTGGGTTTGAGGACAATTCCGTTTCTCAAATTGTTTCTGATCGCATTTGTCTGGGCGGGCAGCTCGGTGGGGCTGCTGCTGGTTGTTCATCATGAGCTGATTCACCACAAAATGATTTTTACCGCCGTATTTCTGTTTGTTGCCGGAATTACGATTCCGTTTGATATTCGAGATGAGAATACAGACGACAAAGAATTGAAAACCATACCGATGGTGATTGGTTTCAAGAATTCAAAGATTCTTGCCATCGTATTTCTGCTGCTCAGTGCATTTTTCTTTTATTGGGAATTGATGGAAATTGACAAAACGGTCATCAGTTGGTTTACCGCAATTATTTTTTCATTGGGTGGAATTATCAATACAAAAAGCAGCAATTCTAATTTTTATTTTTCATTCTGGATGGAAAGCTGTTCGCTTGTTCCTTTAATTGCTTATTTGATTTTTTCGGTTTAAAGGATGTAAAAGAATACTCCGATAAATTCGGTTGCTATATATTTTCTTTTAGATGTCATCAAAATTAATTTTGATTTTACCGCTTTTCGGGCCTGAGCAGCAGGCAACTATGATTCCTTCTTCAATGTCCTGATCGGTCAGCACAAAATTCTCTCCCAGATTAACTTCTCCCTCCTCAAGTCTGCACATACAGCTGCTGCAAATTCCGCCTTTGCATGAATAAGGTGCATCGATTCCTTCATCGAGTGCTGCATCGAGCAGTGATTTTTTGCCGTCCCATTTGAAATTGTAAACATCACCGTCCAATTCAACCGTTACATCAACTTCTGTTTCGGTCTTTTCAACCGTTTCTGCTGCTGCAGCCGGAACCGGAGGTGTAAACAATTCAAAATAAACCTGATTTTCAGACAATCCGGCTTTGATGAATTCATCTGTAATTTCTCTGATCATTCCGTCCGGCCCGCAAACCAGGACTTCGTCTATTTCGTTGATTTTCACCAATGTATTCAAAATCCGATTGATCTTCTCTGCATTCAGTCTGCCTTCATACAACGGGTTTTCCTGTTTGTGACGGGTAAAAAACCAATGCGGAAAAAAGTTGGCAGGATACTGTTCTTTCAGCTGTTCGATTTCTTCTTTGAACATGGTTTCCTTCGGCGTGCGGTTGCAGTAAAACAGATTGAGCAAAACTTCTTCTTCGGTCTGAAGCGTATATCTGAGTATGCTCAAAACCGGTGTAATCCCGCTTCCGGCGGCAAATGCAAGCACTGTCCTTTTTCTGTCGGGTTCGCTTTTGATTCCAAATTTTCCTTTTGGCACGGAAACTTTCAGAAAATCTCCTTCTTTCAGATGTGAATTCAGGAATTTTGAAACATATCCGTCTTTCACAGACTTGATTCCGACCGACCATTTGTTGTCCAAAGGGCTGCTGCAGAGCGAATAATCTCTGCGCTGTCCGTCCATGTCAATGGTTATATATTGCCCCGCTTTGAATTTGAATTCGGGTTTTAATTCTTCCGGAACTTTAAAATCTATTCTGACCGATTCTTTGGTCAGTTTGCTTATGGATTGAACCTGAAGTTCATGAAATTTCATCAAATTTGAATTTGTGCAAAGTTACTGAATTAACCACTGAATTCAGCTATTCAGGTCTTATTTATACTGACAAATATCTTTCTCTGATGATATTTTCATGATGTCTGATGTGCCCGACCATAAAGTAAAACCAGGTTTCGGCATTCATTTCTTTGTCAGACGCAAAACCGGTTCTTTCCAATTCTTCACGACTCAGACTTTTGTACAATGAAATTGTTGCTTTCCTGACATCAATGAATTCTTGAGGTAATTTATATAAATCCCTCGAATTAAAATAAGTAGAGACGGGATAACCATGCGTTGTTAATCTCAGTATTGTTAGACCATTACTGCTCTGATAACTCACCCTACAAAGAAACATTTTTAGAAGCTAAAAACGATATGGACTTCAATGCTCATAGTTTTAACTATTTTTGAAACCTATAAAAAAAAAAGGATCGTTTCCGATCCCTTTTTATTTTGAATTTTTATTTGAATTAAGCCGTCTGCTGATTCGGATGAATTCCCCAGCTGTTGATGTTTGCATTTGCAAAATCGGGTCTGTATTTCTCGGGAATTTCTCCTTTCAGCATGGAACCCACCGGAATGGAAGGGAAAATTTCTTCGTAATCAAGCATTGAATTCAGCGAAACCCTTCTGTAAATATGATGTCTGGTCAGATTTCTCATTTCGTTCAGCCCTGAAGCTCCGAGCAGTTCCACAAATGCTTTGACCGCTTCTTCGTGATAATTTGCCAAACGGACTTTTTTATCGTCAACCACCAGACCTACGGTCAGTTTCGGATCCTGAGTCGTGATACCGGTCGGACAGGTATTGGTGTTGCAAAGTCTTGCCTGAATACAGCCAATCGCCATCATCATCGCACGCGCTGAATTTACGGTATCTGCACCCAGTGCGATTGCTCTTGCAATATGGAATCCTGAAGATACTTTTCCGGATGCAATCACCCGAATGTGTTTTCTGATATCGAGGCCGTTCAGAATGTTTACTACAAAATCCAAACCGTCAAGCATCGGTGCACCCACATAGTTTGAGAATTCCTGAGGTGCTGCTCCGGTTCCTCCTTCACCGCCGTCAACCGTGATGAAATCTGGATAAATATCGAGTTTGATCATCGCCTGACAAATCGAAATAAATTCGCTCTTGTGCCCGATACAAAGTTTGAAACCAACCGGTTTTCCACCCGAAAGATCTCTCAGTTTTTGAAGAAACTGAACCATCTCATAAGGCGTGTCAAAAGCCGAGTGATAAGGCGGAGATTCAACAATCGTATGGGGTTTTATATGACGGATTCTTGCAATTTCATCAGTGTTTTTTGATGCCGGAAGAATTCCTCCGTGCCCCGGTTTTGCGCCCTGTGAAATTTTCAGTTCAATCATCTTTACGCTCGGCAGTTTTGATTTTTCGGCAAAAAGTTCCGGACTGAAATTCCCGTTCTCATCACGGCAGCCAAAATAGCCGGTTCCCACCTGCCAAATCAGATCACCTCCATGTTTCAGATGGTGGTCACTGATTCCTCCCTCACCCGTATTCTGTGCAAAATTTCCGATTTTTGCGCCTGCATTCATCGCTTCAACCGCCTGACCGCTCAAAGAACCAAAACTCATCGCAGAAATATTGAGAATACTCGCAGAATAAGGCTGCTTGCAGTCTTTGTTTCCAAAAACCACTCTCGGGTCATGATTCAGGGTTTTGAAAGCTTTTGGCGCAATTGAATGACACATCCACTCATATCCCTCCTCGTACACATCAAACTCGGTTCCGAATGGTATGGTTTGCAATGTCTTTTTGGCGCGCTGATAAATGGTCGAACGATCCACTCTGTGAAACGGTCGCCCGTCAATATCCGATTCTATAAAGTATTGATACATTTTTGGTCTCAGGTCTTCCATCAGATACCTGAGTCTCCCGAGCAACGGGAAAATACGTCTCACCGCATGGCGGGTCTGGAGCATGTCCTGATAACCCATTACGGTTAAAACAATCACGATACCAAAGAGAACATACCAACTTGAGGCAAGAAAAAAACCAAGTCCAAAAGTTACCAATAATGTCAAGGTCGAAATTATAACGAATCCCTTTCGATGCATAACAAAGTTATTTAGATATTAAAAATCAGTTTAATTAGAAAAATAATTTTACAATTATCTGTCAGACTGTCTGATTTCTCAAACTTTCCGATCAGCGTATTTCGATGTAAATGTATAATTAATTGAGAATTTAAAAAAATATATAAAAATTTATCAAAGCCTTTGTTTTTAATCGCACTAAACTTATTATCAGCAGATTACACCAAATCCTGAGTAATTCGTTACAATTGACCATTTTATAATTGAGTCGCAAAAAGAATTACAGCCGCTCAAAGCGCCCGTACAGTCGGCTGATTTTAAGTTCAATAATTCATGACGGATATTATCACACCGGTTTACAAAAACAGAAAATTTCAATCAATTTTTAACAGTTCTAAATAATGAAACCGGCTCAATCGGTGATTTCCGAAATCGGGTTTCCGATATTTCCGTTTGGCTGCGGAATATGCAGCAAAGCAGCTAAAGTCGGCGCAATATCTGTCATATAAGTCGGTGCTGTTGTTTGTCCTTTATTAATTCCCCAACCCATAAAGACCAAAGGAATATGACTGTCATAAGGATTCCAGGAACCGTGTGTTGTTCCGGTTGTATGGCCATAACCGTCGTACCATTGCGGTTCCGGAATTATTTGAATGTCACCGCTTCTTTTGTAATTATATCCATTAATCGCCATATTCTTAATTTTTTCGGGAATACTTGACTGGTTTAATTTTTCCATGTCGGCAACAAAAGCAATTCCTTCTTGTTTTTTAAGAAAATTGATGATAACCGATTTAATTTTTTCTTCGTCTAATTTTTTTGAATCAATTAATTTATGATCTAAATGAACCTGATAATTTGTTGTGGAATAAACCAATTTCTCAACTCCGAATTCAGCTTTCAGCAAAGCATTCATTGAATCAGAAATTTCTTTTTTAGCCAAAAAACCGCCGTTTCCTTTTTTGTCCAAAATGAATTGCGGATTATGAGCTGCACCATGGTCAGCAGAGAGAAAAACAGTATAATTCCCCTTCCCTATTTTTTGATCCAAATAATTAAAAAATTCACCTAAATCTTTGTCCAGTCTTAAATAAGTATCTTCTATTTTAGCAGAATTTATCGCAAACTGATGACCGATATAATCTGTTGATGACAAGCTTATTGCAAGAAAATCTGTAACTTTTTCCGGATTATTTCCCATATTTTCTTTTTCCAGAATTTCTTTGGCAAACCGAAGTGTCAACGTATTTCCAAAAGGTGTCGATTTGATAACATCTCTTCCATTTTTTTGTGAAATTTCCTGCGTGTTAATTGGAAAAGTTACTTTTTCACCTTTTATATAACTTCCTTCATAAGGATTATCATCGGGTGTGTGTTGGAAATAAGTTTCAAGCGGATAAAGCGTGTTCCAACCTTCTTTCAGGTATTTGGCCGTAAAATCTGCTTTGTTGAAATCCTTTACAAATTTTGGCAATTCTTTCATGTAAAAAGTGCTGGAAATCCAGTTTCCGTCCACCATCCAATAAGCGGCATTTGCAAAATGTCCGGCAGGTAAAATAGCTCCGCGGTCTTTGAGTGAAACTCCGATTACTTTGGATTTGAAATCAGTTGCCAATTTAAGCTCGTCTGTAATGGTAGAAGTCAATAAATTTTTGGGCGACATTTTACCTCCTTTATTATTGGGGTCAAGTCCTACTCCATTTACCTCATCATCTTGCGTACAATACATTCTTTTTTGGGTTTCTTTGATGTAAAAATCATTTCCGGCAATCCCGTGAATGGCGGGAACACTTCCCGTATAAACAGTTGTATGACCAACTGCCGTAAAAGTCGGAACATAAGGAATTAAAGTATTTTCAGCCGTAAAACCTTCGTTCAGCAGTCTTTTAAAACCATCGTTTCCGTAACGGTCGTAATATTTGTACAAATAATCCCAACGCATTTGATCCACAACAATTCCCACTACCAGTTTCGGACGGTCGTTGTTATTTTTTAATTGGGCGAATGAGTGGCTGAAACCCAGAAAAATTATAAGAAGAAAAAATTTCGACAACAAAGTTTTCATTTGATTTTATTTATGAATAAAGCGATTCAAAGCTATGGGTTTCGGCTTAGAAATCAAACCGAATGATTTAAGTTTTGGTTAATTTTTCGCTTATTCAATCCCCAAAATCTCTTTGCAAAGCCGAATCATCTTCGCATCGCCGGTATGTTTTCCTTTGTCATCTGAAAGTTTGATGACATTTGTCCAGGGCAGATCGGGTTCGGATACAGCAATGAGTTTGATAACGATATTCATCGGATTCAAACCGGTGTCATTGGTCAGATTGGTTCCGATACCAAAAGAAATTCCGATTTTTCCCTGAGTGGCTTCCACGATTCGCCGTACTTTTTCCAAATTCAATCCGTTAGAAAAAATAATGGTTTTGGACAAAGGATCGATATCAAATTTTCTGTAATGTTCGATTACTTTTTCGGCAAATTCAACCGGGTCTCCGCTGTCGTGACGCACCCCGTCAAAAAGTTTGGCAAGTTTCATATTGAAATACTGAAAAAACACATCGGAAGTATAAGTATCGGTAAGCGCAATTCCCAAATCTCCGTGATAGGCATTCACCCAACGATCCAGTCCGACCTGATTCGCCAGCCGAAATCCGAAACGAGCGCCGTGGTACATAAACCATTCATGCGCATGGGTTCCGATTGGTTTTACATCGGTTGTCATTGCAAAATGTACATTGCTGGTTCCCACATAACAGCTGCTGCTGAATTTTTTCAAAGCTTCATCAATCAGTTTTTGAACTTCATAAGAATGTCTCCTTCTTGTCCCGAATTCAGCAATTTTCACTCCGAGTTCTTTGTATGCATTCATCTTCGCATCAAGTCTTTCAATCACTTTCTGATCGTTTTCTCTCTGCTGTCCGGTCAATTCGTAATACAATTCACTGATCAGCGACAGCAGCGGGACTTCCCACAATATCGTCCGGTACCAGTGGCCGTATATGCTGACTTTGAGTTCTTCTCCGTTTTGAATCACTTCCACTTCTGACGGATCATAACGATAACCCTGAAGAAAATCGAGATAAGCAGGATTCAGAAAGGGACAACTGATTTTCAGGTATTCTTTTTCTTCTGCAGTCAGTGCGAGTTCTGACATTTGGCGGATTCTGTCTTTCAGCGCCTTGTCAAATCCCGCCGGAAAACGGTGTTCTCCCCGATTGATGAATTCATATTTTGCAATCGTATCGGGATAAAGTTTGACCACAGCATACTGCATGGTGAATTTATAGAAATCGTTGTCCAATAGGGAATGATAACTCATTTGCTTTGATTTGGATTTTTAATAATAAACGGCATTGTCAACAAAATTAAAATAAAAAGCCCGAAAACCTAAGTCTTCGGGCTCAAATCTAATTTAACCGAAAAAACAATTTATATGATGGATGTCCTGACCGGCTTTATTTGTCAATCGACCCCAACACTCTTTTCATAAAATGATTGGCTGCATCTCGTTCGCTCATTCCGCCTTCAATCATTGATTTCATTTCCATTGCGCCGCAGATGTTGGAAATAATTTCACCGATGGCTTCTCTTTCATCGTCTTTTACAGCTGGCGAATCTGCATAGATTTCCAAAACTTCCAAAGCATTTTCCATCGCTTCGGAAGATGCTGATTTTGCTAAATTTTTATAAACCGGCAATTTCATTGTAAAGCTCTTTTAAATGTTCTTCTTTTGATGTAACAACCTGATTTACAAATTTACCTTCCTGATAAATTGCAAAAGTCGGCAAATTGGTCACTTCCGCCATTTTTCGGCTTTCCGGAAATTTTTCGGCATCTACATACACAAATTCCACATCAGGATTTGCTTCTGCCAAACGTTTTACTTTCGGTTTCAAAAGTCGGCAGTTTCCGCACCAGGACGCTCCGAACTGAACCAAAGTTTTTTTGTTCTGATTCAGGATTTCGGGCAATTTATCTTCACTTATTTCTACAAACATTTCTTTATATTTTTAAGTTTTACAAAAAACTGCGAATTTCAAATTCCGAAATTCATTTAGTTGTTTGACAAATATTCAGCAACACCTTCTTTGGTCGCATTCATTGCCGCTTTTCCTTCTTCCCAGTTCGCAGGACAAACTTCACCGTATTTTTCAACGTGCAAAATCGCATCCAACAAACGTACATATTCGTCAATGTTTCTTCCCAATGGCAAATCGTTGATGGTTTCGTGACGAATTACACCGTTTTTGTCGATGATGAAAGTTCCTCTGTACGCAACCGGAAGTCCTTCAAATACAATTCTGTCTGTGTCAAAATCATTCACATATTCACCTGCCAAAACACCGTAATCCATAGAAATGGTTTTTGACAAATCGGCAACTACCGGATAGGTAACGCCTTGAATTCCACCGTTGTCTTTCTCTGTGTTCAACCAAGCCAAGTGTGTTTCTTCCGAATCAGTAGAAACCGCAACGACAACTGCATCTCTTTTTTCAAATTCTGCTAATTTTGCCTGAAATGCGTGCAATTCGGTCGGACAAACAAAAGTAAAATCTTTTGGATAAAAGAATAATACTATATTTTTCTCTCCGATTGGCAATGTGAAGTCAGAAACGATTTCTTCTCCGTCCAAAACTGCCGGAGCTACAAATTGAGGGGCTTTTTTTCCTACTAATGACATAATTTTAGTTTTTAAATTTTGTGCAAACTTAGAACTGAAAAGCCCTCAACAAAAGTTTATTCAATAATTAAATGCAATCATACAATTTAAAGGATTTATGATAAATTTATCTGATTGGAATTTAGATAATTAATAACTAAACATTATCACATCATGATAATAATCACAGTGTTTTTTCTGAGATTTTTGACCTTTCGTGTCTGTTGAAAAATAGTTTTTGTCAGACAATTAAGATTACATTGAAATTACATTGAATTACCCATTTAATAAATTAGCCCTACCTTGTGCGGAATGTTTGAAAATCTCAACAGACTTTTTGGTGCCGATAAAATTGATTATTCTGATATTACTTCTTTAGAAAACGGTTCTGCAAATCTCATTGTATATGCGATTCCTGTCATGGCTTTTTTGACTCTTCTTGAAATTTGGTATTCCTGGTATTCCGAAAAAAGAAATTATAATACGACAGAGGCATTTGGCTCTTTGTTCGTAGGATTGGGAAATGTAGCGATCAATCTTTTTTTCAAAGCAGGATTAATTTACGGAAGCATATTTTTATACAATTTGGTTCCGTGGCGGATAGAATTCAACTGGTGGACACTAATTCCCTGTTTATTATTATATGATTTTTGCAGTTACTGGTCTCATCGCATATCCCATTTCAACCGCTTCTTTTGGTCAACACATGTGGTTCATCATTCGGCAGAAAGTTATAATCTGACGGTATCATTCAGATTGAGCTGGATTCAGCATTTCAAAATCATATTTTTCATACCCGTTGCATTGTTCGGATTTCACCCGATTGTTTTTTTTATAGCCAATCAGATTTCGGTATTGTTTCAATTCTGGCAGCATACCGAACATATTCCCAAACTTCACCCCATGATTGAAAATATATTTGTAACCCCATCGAATCACAGAGTTCATCATGGCTCTGAAGAGAAGTATATTGACAAAAATTTTTCGGCTATTTTTATTTTTTGGGATAAATTATTTGGAACCTATGAACCTGAAAAAGAAAAACCTTCTTATGGGTTAACCACCAAAATAAAAACCAGTATGGATCCAATCTATCTTAATTTTCATGAATACAGGGATATCTTTAATGATGTAAAGAATGCAAAAGGTATCCGAAAAAAATTATTCTTCATTTTCGGAAGCCCGGGTGATATTTACCGTTATAAATTGAAAGAAGAAAAAGGAAAACAAATACCCTAAAAACAAAAGATCATCCAACCCGGTATTTAGTCAAAAATCTCAAATTCCACCCCGTCATAAGCGCCGAAGACCATTGTCGGATGCGAATCCTGATGAAAAACATTTCCCGACTTATCGATGGCAATTGCACCGGCAAAACCGTCAAAAGGTATCAATTCTTCAAAAGTTTTCTGAAAAGCTTGGTCAATGGAAAATCCGTCCGTTACGCGCGTCACGATTTTCGCCGCAACTGCGCCGCTCACGATGTCCTCGCCCACACCCGTACAACTAACCGCACAATTTTGATTGGCAAAATTTCCGGCAACCGTTGCCGAATCCGAAATCCTTCCCGGAATCTCAAAACCTTTTCCGCCCGTTGAGGTCGCAGCAGCCAGCCTTCCCTCGCTGTCAATTGCCACACAGCCGACCGTTCCGGTTCCCAATGATTTTAATTTTTCTTCGTATTCCTTTCTGCGCTGTTCGGTTTCAGTCGAAAATTCCTCAAAACCGTTTTTTCTTGCAAAATCGGTTGCCGCCGGACCGCCCAGAATTCTGTCGTCAAAGTCAATCAGCACTTTTGCTACTTTGATCGGATTTTTTACTTTCTGAATATTGATTACACCGCTCATTTTCTCTGTCTGACCGTCCATCACAGCCGCGCTCATCCTGATTTTTCCGTCGCTCTGTATCTGTGAACCAATGCCCGCATTGAAAAGCGGGTCATCTTCCAAAAGAGAAACGGTGTGAATTACGGTTTCAAAAGCTGAATTGTTTTTCAAAAACGAATAACCGTTTTCAAGTATTCTTTTCAGTGCATTCTGCTTTGCTTTTTTGGTTGCTGCATCTGTGCCCGATTCGCTGAAGAATCCACCGTGGATAATCAGTTTGATCATTTGATTATGCTGTTTTTGAAGATTTGTCAAAGATAGTGAATTCACCGGTGGTCAAATCGTATTTGTCATCCTGGCTCATCACATGGACAATCAGATTGTTGATAGAAATCGGTGCTCCCAGCGGAACATCAGTCAGATTGGTGTCCCTGATCTGTTTTCCGTCAACCAATATGACAAGCCCCGAACCGATGGCTTCCATACAGCTTCCATTTTTGATCAGCAAACCGGTATCTTCTCCCAATCCGATGCCAAGCACGCGAGGATTACTGACAACCGCCTGAAATAGCCTGCCAATACGCCCGCGGCTTACAAAATGAGTGTCAATAATCACATTCTCAATCAAATCCAGGCCGCTGGTGATTTTCACCTCACCTTTGAGCAGCGCTTCCTTGCTTGTTCCCTGATAGATCATACTCGCAGATGCAGCTGCCGCACCTGCCGAAGTGCCGGCATACACAAACTCTTCATTTCTGTATTTTTCGGTCAGGGCTTTATGAAAACGGGTTCCGCCCAAAATCGAAGTCAGGCGAAGCTGATCGCCGCCGGTAAACATCATTACATCAGCTTTTTCAACTCTTTCAAGAATCTCATCTGTCGAAGCTTCTTCTCTTTTCTGAATATGAACCGCGCCTACATTGCTGGCACCAAGATAATTAAATGCTTTTATATATTCGGTTCCGACTTCCATTGGAATTGTAGAAGCTGTTGTTACGACTTCAATCCTCGAATTCTCACCGTTTTTTGATTCTTTGATGATTCTTTTCAGAATTCCTTTTTCAAAAAAATTCAGGTTATTGGCAACATTTTCGTCAAAACTCGCTTCCGTAAAACTACCGACATCTACTGCACCGCCAATAATAATCAATTTTCCTTTTATATCCATTGGGCAAATCTAATTATAATTTCATATCCAAAACCGACCTGGCTTCAACCTAATTAATAACAAGTTTTTAAGAATCTTAGTATGAAAAAAACTTTCTCTTTATTTCAGTTCGGACAATGAATTTCTAAATATTTCAATGATTTTTGGAATCTCGTCAAGCGCTGTCCTGCCGACCGAAAGCCTAAACCAGCACAATTCGTCGGAAGATCCGAATGCATAGAAAGGGACCAGCGCCACTCCTACTTCATCAATCAGCCAGTCTGTGATTTCTCTTGCCGAATCCAGTTTTCTTCCTGCCGGTGTTTGTTTTCCTTTCAATTCCAGATTCACACTCAGATAAAGCGCAGCTTCGGGTTTGATGGCATCCACACTGAATCCTTCAGTTTTCAGCTGTCTGAAACCGTTGTAAAAACCGTTGAGTCTTTCTGACAATTCAAAACGGTGATGATCAAGATATTTTTGAACTTCATCAAACTGAGCGAGAAAAGCTGCCGTTCCCAACTGTTCGGGTTTGGGCGCCCATGCACCGACATGGGTCAGCAGTGCAGACATCTTTTTGATGATATCTTCAGGTCCGTATGCCCATCCGACTCTCAAACCGGTAGCCGAAAAAGCTTTTGAAATTCCGTCGATTGAAATCATAAAATCTTTTATTTCGGGACAAATCATGACCGGATGAAGAAATTCGGCTTCTCCGTAATTCAGCTGCCAATAAATTGAATCAAAAAGCAGATAAACCGGTTTGCGGTCTTCCGAAAGTCGTTTTCTATTTTCACCGAGAATCAGTTCACAGATCTCTTCCAACTGAGTCCGCTCAAACACTGTTCCGCCCGGATTCAGCGGCGAACAGAGCGCAATCAGCGACACCTTTGAAATATGAGGAGCAATTTCTTCTGCCGTCGGAATAAATTTATTCTCAGGCTTTGTCGGAATCTCAATGGTTTCTGCCCGACTCAAAAATGAATAAGCATCATTGTTCCATGAAGGCACCGGAAACAAAACCGTATCACCCGGATCGACAACCGTTCTGTAAAATGAATAAATCAAAGGCCTTGCTCCTGCCGAAACCAGGATTTCGTTCATATTGTAATCAGGGCCGCCGACTTTTTTCAGATATACTGACGCATTTGTTCTCAATTCAGGTTCTCCGTTTGCTACCGGATAGTTTGTAAAACCCGAATTGTAGGCATCTGACACTGCATCTTTGAGCTGTTTCGGCGTTGAAAAAATTGAAGTGTCAAAATCACCGATTGTCAGATTGTAGATTTTCTCACCCTTCATCAGCAGCTCTCTGACCCTGCCGCCGATATTCAGGATTTCGGATCCTTTTAGATTTTCCGATATATCTGAAGTCTTCATTTTTTTGAAATTAATTAATTGGGCTAAATTAAATTTCTTTCGATAAAACGACCTTTTAATTTTTGATTTTTTTTGAATTCGCTTTCTGATTGTACACAAACAATTGTCACTGACTAAAATCATTGGTTCAAATTCAAAATCCTGACTTCTGTTTGGACGTTTAAAGAACAGTCCGGCATCTGTTAGGCAATAAAAATTTCACCGAACTCTTTTGTGAAAACAAGGACAAACCCGACAAACATTGCAACCGGAACTGTCAGCTTTCAAAAACAGAATCGGTTTTCCGAAACACATACCATAAAGAAAAGAAGTGTATTTATGAAATAAACTAACTCAGAAAAACCTCAAATCATGGCTTTGATCATTCTGAAATTTCCCGAAATATCCTTTTTCAACTCGACTTTTGTGTACAATGCCGAAAAAACATCTTTGGTTTCTTCTGCCAGATTCTGGTTGATTTCCACATAGATTTTCCCATACGGATTTAATTTTTTCAAACCCATCTCTGCAATTTTCTGATAAAAAACCAAAGGATTCTCATCTTTCACAAACAAAGCCTTTTTGGGTTCAAACCCCACCACCGAATCATCCATTTTTTCTTTTTCGGTTATCGAAATATAAGGTGGATTGCTGACGATAATGTCAAATTTCGGCAACGGATCAAAATCCATTTTGAGCAGATTGTCCTGAAAGAAATTGATTTCGGTTTGGTGATAATCCGAATTGGTCTGTGCGCAGTTCAACGCCTTCTTTGAAGCATCCATCGCCCAGACTTCTGCATCCGGAAGTTTGTTTTTCAAAACCACCGCGATACAGCCGCTGCCCGTTCCCAAATCGATAATCCTCGATTCTCTATTTGGCCGGTCGGCAAGTATCCATTCGATCAGTTCTTCGGTTTCGGGTCTTGGGATTAGCACATTTTTATTGACAAAAAATTTCAGTCCGTAAAATTCTGTCTCTCCCAGCACATACTGAAGAGGCATCCTTGATTTCAACTGAAGCAGATACAGCATAAACAGCTTTTTTCTGTCTTCAAACTCGTGCCATTCCTCATCCAACGCAAGTCTGAGAATCGATTTGGGTTTTCTGATTATTTTTTCGGCTATGCTGTAAAAAATCAGATCGATTTCCGATTTTGAATAAATTGGTGAAAGTTCTTTTTCAAACTTCTGTTTCAATTCGGACAATTTCATTCGTCCCGTTTTCTGAAAAGGTTAATCAGCCTTTTGAAATTGATATAGGTAAACAGCGCAAAACCGATAAACAGCGCATAGTTGATGAAGTTGCTGCCGTCGGGCATCATCAGCCGGTCGTAAAATTTATAGGTCACATAAATGCTTGCACCGACAATCACGATATACAAAATGATAAAAAGAGTCCTTTTGTTCATTGAATCAATAATATTAAAATCCAACGCTCACCCCCACGATGGGTCGCAGTCCGTTTGAAAAAATACTTTCGTCTTTTTTCCAGAGTACATTGTACATTGCGCCGGCATAAAACGAAATCTTGCCTCCGCTTCTGTATCCGCCTCCAATCCAAAGCGCACTCTCATCATAACTATCTGATTCCGAATGACCTTTGATTTTTGAATTTCCGGTAAAATATTCATAATGACCTCTCAAAAACAGCTCATTAATCGGATAGAAATTCATATAAGGCCCAAAACTGAACAGATTTGATTTCACATCTTTCCAGCTCGAATACTGATATCCGGCAGTCACACCGCCTTCCAATTGAGGTGCAATCATATAACCGATATTCGGATATACAGAAAGTCCAAAATAGTTGTTATCTCCGAAGCTGACACCCAGTCCGCCGCCGACCCTCCATTTTCCAAAGTTCGTCGCCATCCCCAACTGACTGAAAACAGGGACTGAGAACAGAAGTAAAACCAATATTGCAATTTTTTTCATCGTCTTATGATTTTATGCATAGAATGAAAGGTAAAAATAGCTTATTTTTATTCAAAATTCAAAATTATGGAACTTAAAGATAAAATCCGTGAACTGATCATTGAAAACGAAAGAAAAGAACTGAACGGTCTGAAAGAAATGTTCAAAACCCATTCAAAAGCTGCCGATTTGGATGAAGACACCTCATTGAGCAGCGAGGATTTTGCACAGCAGGATCAGTTCAGGGAGTCAGCAAAAAGTCTTGAAGTCAGAATAACGCAGGCAAAAGCCGCTTTGGATAATTTCCTGAATTTGGATCACGGCCCTAAGGACAAAGTCGAACCGGGCGCAATGGTCTTGACCGATTCCCTGAATTTCTATATCGGAATCTCTGCCAGCATGTTTGAATACGACGGAAAAAAATTCATTGGTCTTGAACCAAATGCACCTTTCTATGCTGCGCTTCAGGATGCAAAAAAAGGTGATAGCGTAAGTTTTAATCAGCATCAGTATAAAATACTGGAGATTTTGTAAGTCCTTTCGGTCAGCAATGCTTTTTTGCGTCATTTACATTGAATAATACCGGTTCGGCAAATTCATGAAGTCATCAGAAATTGAACTTTAAGAATTGAATTCAATATCTTTGGTTACTTTTGTTAAGTTTCATCTTTGACTGAAAAAGCTTGAAATGTAAATGAAAAAACTGATGACCCTTTTGAGAAGATTCGGAAAACTGATTCTCGGTTTTGTCATACTGATAACTGCTTCGCTGCTGTTTTCAAATCATCTGATCAACAAAAGCGCCGAAGGTCTGACCTATAATTCGATTGCAGAAATTCCGAGCACACCGACCGCTTTGGTTTTCGGCACCAGCAAATGGGCGCGTGGCGGCAGCCAGAATCTGTACTTCAAATATCGGATGGAAGCAGCTGCCGAACTTTTCAATTCGGGAAAAATCAAATTCATCATCGTCAGCGGTGACAATTCGGTCAATGAATACAATGAAACCCGCGATATGAAAAAATCACTGGTCAGTATGGGAGTGCCGGAAGATAAAATCATAGAAGATTTTGCCGGTTTCAGGACACTCGATTCGGTCATTCGTGCCAAAGAAGTCTTCGGCAGAGATTCAATCATCGTGATTTCTCAAAAATTTCAAAATCAACGCGCCATATTTATTGGCAAAAATCACGATATTTACGCCTTGGGATTCAATGCCAAAGAAGTGCCGAAAAAATACAGTACACTGACCGAAACCAGAGAATATTTTGCAAGGGTCAAAGCGGTTCTCGACATTTATGTGTTGGCAAAAATGCCCAAATTTTACAAAGACAAAGAAGTATTTCCTGATGATGAACAATAAACTGATAATAGGAATTGCAGGCGGAACCGGTTCGGGTAAAACCACTGTGGTGCAAAGAATCATGAGAAATCTGGACACCGAAAATGTACTCGTGATTTCTCAGGACAATTATTATAGAAACCATCCCGATCTGTCATTTGACGAAAGAGTGAAAATTAATTTTGACCATCCGAGATCAATCGATTTTGAATTGCTGACCCATGACATAAAACTGCTCAAAGAAGGAAAGACAATTGAACAGCCGGTTTATTCGTTTATCACCCATAACCGCACCGATGAAGTCATTGTTACCCATTCAAAAGATGTGATCATAGTCGAAGGAATTCTGGTACTGACCCATTCCGATCTGAGAGATTTGTTTGACCTGAAAATTTTTGTTCATGCAGATTCGGACGAGCGACTGATCAGAAGAATACAGCGCGACATTCAGGAAAGAGGAAGAGACCTGCAGGAAGTTCTGGACCGCTACCGGACAACACTCAAACCGATGCACGAACAGTTTATAGAACCTTCAAAAAATCATGCGGACATCATCATTCCGAATATGAAAAAACAAAACGACCCCGCCATCCGCGTACTTGCCACTCTGATCAAAGACAAACTCAATCCGATAAATGCATCATGAGTCCGAAAGAAATCAATACCGAAAATAAAAAAAGAAAATGGTACAGAAAATTTCTGAATAAATACCTGATTTCGGGTATAGTGTTCATCGTCTGGATGCTGTTTTTTGATCAGAATTCCTACATGATTCACAGAGAGTTGGACAAACAAATCGGAGAACTCAAACACGACCGCAAATCCTATTCTGAAAAACTTGAAAAAGAGAAAGCGAGGATTGAAGAAATGAAAAGTGATTCGTCCGAAATCGAAAGGGTGGCGCGCGAAAGACATTATCTCAAAAAAGAAGATGAAGACATTTTTATCATAGAAGAGAAAAAAGTCAAAAAACAGACGGAGGAAACTTTGAAAAAATAATCTTATAAAACACAGCAACCATCGAACGACAAAGAAGAAAACATGAGCAGATTGACGCAAGAATCCTTTCCTACGGGATACTTCGGGCGGTCGGTATCATTATACTGGTCTGTCTGATGCTTTATTTTCTTTGGCTGATCCGATCGGTTTTTGCTTATCTGGCAATTGCATTTGTATTGGCTATGATCGGGCGTCCGCTGATGAATCTGATGCACGACCGGCTCAAAATCCCGAATTCGATTGCAGCAGTGGTCACCCTGCTTTCCTTTCTGATGCTACTGTACGCATTTGTCAGCCTGTTTATCTCTCTGGTACTCAATCAGCCGTGGAGTCTGTTTGGCAATCTCTCTCATCTCAACCGTTTTGAAGACGCCATCTCACACCAAATCAGACTGTTGTCCGAATCACTCGGTTTTTTAAACCTTCCCTTTCTGGAACAGTATATGAACGAAGCGATTGAGAAAGTCAGCCAAAAAAATATTTCAAGAGTATTCGGCGAATCGCTGAATGCACTCGGAATGGCGTTTATCGATGCTTTCTCGGTTATTTTCATCACCTTCTTTTTTCTGAGAGACCGCGATCTGATCAACAAAATGATTGTTGCCGTCGCTCCAAAGGGTGAAGAAAGCAGATTTGAAAATGTACTCGATACCACCAAAGATTTGCTGTCGCGTTATTTTATCGGCCTCACACTGCAGGTGCTGATCATGTTTACGTTTTATTTCATCATACTGCTTTCGTTCGACATCAATTATGCTGCGGTCATCGCACTGATTTGTGCACTGCTCAATCCGCTGCCGTATGTCGGCCCGCTGCTTGGCGGGGTGATTATGGCAAGTCTGAGCATCAGCAGTCTGCACGATTTGGGATGGGATTACAACACCCAAATCATACCGACTGTTCTTTGGATCATGTTCTGGTATCTGCTCACTCATCTTTGGGATAATTTCATCAACCAACCGCTGATTTATTCTAGAAGTGTAAAATCAAATCCGCTCGAAATCTTTATTGTCATTCTGATTGGCGGCATACTGTTCGGAATCATCGGCATCGCAGTGGCTGTTCCCGCCTATACAGTGCTGAGAGTCGTTCTGAAGGAATTTTTCTCAGAATACAAGATCGTTCAGAGCATTACAAAAAATCTTTAGATCAAAAAGTGAATCAATTGCTGCTGACAGAAGAAGTTCAGGACTGGCTGATTGAAAATATTGGCCGAGACTGTCGTGAAGTATCATTGAAAAAATCAATTTTTAAAAATATTTTATCTTCTGAACTTGCCGGACAGCTCAAGGGACGGCAGACTGCCAAACACAAATTCAGATTTTTGTTTGAAAACAAATCAATTTATTATCCGCCCTCTGTCAATCTCGAACAGTCGTCGTCTCAAACCACAGCCGAATACAAATCAAATTTGGTTTCGGGCAGACTCCTGATCGATCTGACCGCCGGAATGGGTACAGATGCGTATTTTTTTTCAAAGAATTTTGACAAAGTAATTGCAATCGAAAGAAATTCTGAACTGACTGAAATTTCAAAATACAATTACAGCCGGCTCGGCTGTTCAAATCTTGAATATCTGAACGCTGATTTTGCTGAATTTCTAAATCAGAATCCCGATTTGAAACCCGATTTGCTCTATCTCGATCCGTCACGGAGAAATTCGTCGGGCAGAAAATTTCTGATTGAAGATCTCGAACCCGATTTGAGTATCTGGATGGATCGATTCATTCAAATTTCCGGAAAACTGATGGTCAAACTTTCGCCGCTTTCAGATTTGAGCAGTCTGATCAAAAAATTTCATCAAATCACAGAAATTCACCTGATTGCCGTAAAAAATGAAATGAAGGAACTGCTGCTGATCTGTGAAATCAATTCAAATCAAAATCCAAAAATCAAAGCGGTCAATCTTGAAAGCACACAAACTGAATTTGAATTTAATTTTGAAGAAGAAAAAACTTCGAAAGAACGGTTTTCTGATCCCGAAAAATTTATTTACGAACCCAATGCCGCAGTGATGAAATCGGGCGGTTTCAAACTGATTGGTCAGAAATTTAATTTGAACAAATTGGAAAAAAATACTCATCTCTATACTTCTGATGGTTTGGTGAAAGAATTTCCGGGCAGAATTTATCAGGTTTTGGAAGAAATCAAAGATTTGAAAAAAGAAATTTCAAACAAAGTTTTTCATCTGATTTCGAGAAATTATCCGATTTCGGCAGATGAAATCAGAAAAAAATACAGACTGAAACAATCTGAGGAAGAAAGTCTGATTTTCACAAAAAGCATTTCGGGCAAAAAAGTTCTGAGATGCAAAACTGTGATTTTGGAATGAGAATCGGGGAGAAATTCAAACCGGATTTTGATTTGTATAATTTCGGTCTAAATAATACCTTTGAGGCTCAAAAGCGAATCTTCGGAATGTTCAAACCCATTATTTCTGTCATTTTATTTTTCGGATGGATCAGTCTGCCGGCTCAAAACAGGATTGACACGCTCAGCATTGAAAACTATCAGGTCGAAGTTTTGAAAATCTCCGACAAGCTGAATGAAATCTCGTCGCTTGAATTTCATAATGGATATTTCTGGGGAAACAATGACAGCGGCGGCGAAAATGCGATTTACAAAATCGATCCCGAAAGTGGCAAAATTGTGCAGACCGTGATTGTTTCAAACGCAATCAATATCGATTGGGAGGAAATCGGTTTTGGCGGTAATTATGTGTTTATTGCCGATACCGGAAATAATTCCGGAGATCGCAGAGACCTGGGTTTTTATTATTTTCCGATGTCGGAACTGGATGCTGACGAACCGAGAATCAGTGTAGAAGCACAGAAAATTGATTTCAGTTACCCCGAACAAAAAAATTTCAATCCCGGCAATCACAAAACAAATTTTGACTGTGAGGCATTTTTCTATTACAACGGAAAACTGCATCTGTTTACAAAAGAATGGACCAGTCTGGAAACCACTCATTATACACTGGAAGTGAAGCCGGGCAGTCAGTCTGCAAAAAAAATAGAGACTTTTAAAACAAATTATATGGTGACCGGCGCAACGGTTGACGACAATCCGATTTCAAATACACACGGTTTTTATCTGATTGGTTATACACCCTGGGGCGTGGCGATGATCTCAGGTTTTTCGCTTTCAAAAAAGAATGACGACAATCTTTTCAATGCAAAAACCAAATTCAGTCTTCCGATCGGTTTTGCACCTCAGGTGGGGCAGACAGAAGGAATCACCATCAAACCGGACAATCCGAATATACTCTGCTACAGCAACGAAGAATTCAAACACCAGGGATTCTTTGCCAAACAAAGCATCCAATGCATACAATCATTAGCGAAATAATCCGGTGAAAAAAGCAGTCGAAAAAATAAAAGCTCCCATTGCGGAAGAAATGAAACACTTCGAGACCAAATTTTATGAGTCGATGAAGAGCAATGTGCCGCTGTTGGACAGGATTACTCATTATATCGTCCGGCGAAAAGGAAAACAGATGCGACCGATGTTTGTGTTTCTGACCGCTAAACTCTGCGGTGAATTTCAGGAAAGATCTTATCGTGCCGCATCACTGATTGAGCTGATTCATACTGCTACACTGGTTCACGACGATGTGGTGGACGACAGCGATATGAGACGCGGCTTTTTTTCGCTCAATGCGCTTTGGAAAAATAAAATTGCGGTGCTGGTCGGTGATTTTCTGTTGTCAAAAACGCTGATACTGTCCACCGAAAATGAAGATTTTGATCTGCTCAAAGTGGTTTCGGTCGCCATTCGTGAAATGTCTGAAGGCGAATTGCTTCAAATCGAAAAAGCAAGAAGACTGGACATCACCGAAGAAGTTTATTACGAAATCATCCGTCAGAAAACAGCCACACTGATTGCAGCCTGCTGCGAGGCGGGCGCACGTTCTGTGAATGCGGATGAAGAAATCTGCAAAAAAATGAATCTCTTTGGTGAAAGAGTTGGTATGGCTTTTCAGATCAAGGATGATTTGTTTGATTACACCAATTCAAATGCCATCGGAAAGCCGGTCGGCATCGACATCAAGGAACAAAAGATGACTTTGCCGCTGATCCATGTGCTGAACAAAGTTTCTGAAAAAGAGAAAAACTGGCTGATCAATTCGGTCAAAAGACACAACAGAGACAAAAAGCGGGTGCGTGAGGTCATTGAATTTGTCAAAGCCAACGGCGGTCTTGAATATTCGCAAAAGAAAATGACCGAATACAGTTCAAAAGCGCTTGAAATCCTGAATGAATTTCCGGACAGTGAATACAAAAATTCACTGATTACAATAGTGAATTATGTGATGGAAAGAGAGAAATAAGGGACAGCATTCCATTATCTGCCACTCGATTTTTTCAAAATACTTTTTGTTTAATGTTGCTATTGCAGTTTCATGTAATTCATGATAATCAATCAATTACAAACTTCCCGGACACATTCATTTTTCCCAAAAATCACTTCTGAAAAAAGCCTTACAAATTCTGAATCTGTAAGGCTTCCAAATAAAAACCATTAAAAATGAAAAAAGTATTTTAATCTTTGAGAACGCCTTCGTTCTCCCTGTCTAAATAGCTTTGAACAATATCAATCGCATTTGTGACCACATCGCTCAATGCGGTTATAAAGGTACCATCTTTTGCGATATTAATTGCATGTTTTATTGCTTCAATTTCTTTTGGAATGATTTCATACGTGATTTCGCTGTTTGATTCCTGAATTCCTTCCAAAATCAGATTGATGATTTCCTCTTCGGTTCTGCCTCTCAAATGTTTCTCCTGACGAATGATGATGTGGTCAAACATTCTTCCCGCAATTTTTCCGCATTCCTTAATGTCCTCATCCCGTCTGTCACCAACACCCGCAATGATTCCCACCTTGTGCCGAGATTCTATATTACTCAGGAAATCTTCAATACCCAGATATCCTTCCGGATTGTGCGCAAAGTCAATCATCACCCTGAAGTTTCTGAAATTGAAGATATTCATTCTGCCCGGCGTCTGTGCAGCACCGGGAATAAAAGTCTGCAGAGACAGACTCAGGTCTTCAGAATTAAATCCGGCCAGATAACCCGCAAGCGTTGCAGCAAGCGTATTTGCAATCATAAATTTCGCTTTCCCGCCAATGGTCAGCGGTATCTGTGTGACTTTTTCTATCCTGATTTTCCAGTCTCCCTTTTTGATGGTGACATATCCGTTTTCATACACACAGACAATCTTTCCGTCCTTTGACAGCCGTCTGACATTCGGCTGATTTTCATCCATACTGAAATAAGCGACATGGCAGTCGAGCTCTCTTGCAATCTTCATACAGTTTTCATCGTCTGCATTCAGAATCGCCCAGCCTTCAGGCTTTACAGCTCTTACAACCACACTTTTCACACGAGCCAGATCGTCCAGATTGTGGATGTCGCTCAGACCGAGATGATCCGCCTGAATATTGGTAATCACACCAATGTCACACTGACTGAAACCAAGACCGGCTCTCAGGATTCCGCCTCTTGCGGTTTCGAGTACAGCATATTCAACGGTCGGATCTTTGAGTATATATTCTGCACTGTACGGTCCGGTTGTATCGCCTTTCTCCAGCAGATGATTTTGAACATAAATACCGTCTGAAGTGGTAAAACCGACACGATAGCCTTTGTTTTTCACCATGTGTGCAATCAGTCGGGTTGTGGTGGTCTTACCGTTGGTTCCGGTTATTGCTATAATCGGAATACGGCTTGGTTTTCCGGGCGGATAAAGCATGTCGATCACCGGAGAAGCCACATTTCTCGGCAGTCCTTCAGATGGCGAAAGATGCATTCTGAAACCGGGTGCAGCATTGACCTCAAGGATTACACCGCCGTTCTGCTGGAGCGGCTGGGTGAGATTTTCAGCCATTATATCGATTCCGCAGATGTCCAGACCAATGACCCTTGAAATCCTTTCGGCCAAAAATATGTTTTCGGGATGAACCATTTCGGTTACATCCACAGAAGTTCCTCCTGTGCTGAGGTTCGCTGTTGATTTCAGATAGACGATTTCTCCCTTTTTGGGAACTGAATCTTCTGTATATTTCAATTTTTCGAGCAAATCCAGTGAATCTCTGTCAATTTCAATTTCAGTCAGTACATTTTCATGACCGTAACCTCTTCTCGGATCTTTGTTTTCGATTTCAATCAATTCTGCAATCGTGTGCTGACCATCTCCGATTACATGTGCAGGAACTCTTTGTGCTGCAGCCACCATTTTGTGGTTAATGACCAAAATTCTGAAATCGTGCCCGGTGATGAATCTCTCAACAATCACCCGACGACTGTATTTCTTGGCATGCGCCAGACCTTCGATTGCGTCTTCAAGGGTTTTGACATTGATGGAAGCGCCTTTTCCGTGGTTTCCGTCCAGCGGTTTAATCACGATCGGAAAACCAATCCGATCAATCGTCCTTTCCAAATCTTCCTGATCCACACAGATATCTCCTTTTGCAACCGGCACCGATGAATTTTCAAGAAATCTTTTGGTTTCTTCTTTGTCACAGGCAATATCGACCGCAATATTTGAAGTGTTGCAGGTTATGGTTGCCTGAAATCTCATCTGATTTACACCATAACCGAGTTGTACCAATGAATTCGACCCCAACCGAATCCACGGAATATCTCTTGAAACCGCTTCTTCAACAATGCTGCCCGTACTCGGCCCCAAACGAACCCGCTCTCTGATTTCTTTCATTTTTTGAATATCGGCATCCAAATCATAATCAGTCCCTTCCACCAGCGACAGCGCAATTGCTACCGAAGCTTTGGCTGCATAAAGCCCCACATTTTCTTCCAGATAACTGAAAACCACATTGTAAACTCCTTCTTCTTTGGTACTCCGTGTGCGCCCAAAACCGGTGTCCATTCCGGCAAGCGTCTGAATTTCAAGTGCTATATGTTCAATCACATGCCCCATCCAGGTACCTTCGTCCACCCGCATAAAAAAGCCACCTCGCACACCTTCAGAACATCTGTGCTCGATCAGACTCGGTATCAGCGCTTCGAGTCTTTCTCTGAAACCCTCAATCTTATTGGTCGGTTTTTGCTCCAATTCTTCCAGATCGAGTCTCATTTGGATTAAATTCTTTCTTCTGATGCTCCAGATGTTCGGACCTCTTAGGGCCTGTATTTTCAATATTTTCATAAAGTGTTAATTTAAAATAATGAATTGGTGACTTTTGTCATATTGGGTTAAAATTAAATCTTTTTTTGAATAAATTCAATTTTAGCGGAATTTTGTTTCATCAGATTCAAAAGCATTTCCATGTCAAATGTTTGGTTTAAAAAATTCAATGAATGCAGTTGACTGATTTTTAATCCGATTGTTGATTTTAGTCCGTCGATTTCATCTGAAGTTCAATCTTTGCTAACTTTGTAAGTGGAATTTATTTCCGATAATTCTTTGTCATGAAAAGCAATCATCCGTCTGTATTTAATTTTGAAAACAGCTACAATAAACTGCCCGAACGATTTTTCAGCCATGTAACGCCCGACAAGGCAAAACAGCCCAAAATGATTTTGTTCAATCATGAACTCGCCGAAGAATTGGGTATTGATGATTTCGATCCGGAATTACTGACCCAAATTCTATCGGGCAACAAAAAAGCAGTCGGATCAGACCCGATTGCAACTGCTTATGCCGGTCATCAGTTTGGGTATTTCACAATGTTGGGCGACGGTCGTGCCATATTGCTCGGCGAGCATATTGATCATTACAACAAAAGATCTGACATACAGCTCAAAGGCGCCGGACGGACGCCCTATTCAAGAGGCGGCGATGGAAAAGCGACACTGAAAGCAATGCTGAAAGAATATGTGTACAGCGAAGCGATGAACGGCTTGGGGATTCCGACTTCGAGAAGTCTGGCGGTATTGAAAACCGGTGAGAATGTGTACAGAGAAAGGATAGAGAACGGTGCGATTCTTTGCCGGATGATGCCGAGTCATCTGAGAGTCGGTACTTTTGAGTTTGCAAGATTTTACGGAACCAAAGAAGAACTTTCGCTTTTATGCGATTACACAATCAAAAGACACTATCCCGAAATTCCTGATGATGCTGAAAACAGGGCGCTGCTGCTGTTTGAAAAAGTGATGCTCCGTCAGATTGATTTGGTGATTAACTGGATGAGGGTTGGATTTATACACGGTGTGATGAATACAGACAATACTTCGATTTGCGGCGATTCGTTTGATTACGGTCCCTGTGCGTTTATGGGTGTTTATGATCCGAAAACAGTTTTCAGTTCGATCGATGAAAACGGAAGATATGCTTTTGGCAGCCAGCCTTCGATTCTGAAATGGAATCTTTCCCGTTTCGCTGAAGCACTGTTGCCGCTGATTGATGATGATTTGGACAAAGCGGTAGAAACTGCAACCGAAAAAGTAAATGAATTTGATTCGGTTTTCGATATGAAATTTGATGAAATGATGCTTTTAAAAATCGGAATTGACAAAGCCGAAGAAGGTGATATAGAACTGGCTGAAGAATTTCTGAGACTGATCAGGATTCACAAAAAGGATTATACACACAGTTTCAATTCGCTCAGGCTGCCCGATCTTTATCGCGACAAATCAATGGTGCCCGGTGTTGAATTTTTGGACTGGAAAAAAAGGTGGACTGAAAGAATCAGCCGCGGAGAAGGAAAAGGGCATTCATTTTCGGTGATGGAGCGTTACAATCCGCTGTTTATTCCGAGAAATTATTTTGTGGAAGAAGCTTTGAATCTGGCAGTTGAAGGTGATTTGAGTAAACTGAAAACACTGATTTACAATCTGCAGATGCCTTATTGGTACGATTCCGAAATGGATGATTCGCTTTTTGAGCCGATCGGTTTTGACCAAAATTACCAGACCTACTGCGGAACCTGAAAAATTGATCAATTTATTTTAAATCATGAAGATCAATGGGGAAATTGACTGTGGTCTTCGTCTTCTGCCTGGGATTCCTGTTGTCTGTATGTATTTTGCAAATCAGATTTCAGGTCTTTGGGCGGCTGCTCAGGTATTTTTGCAATTATCTTTTTCATTGCTTCTCTTATCGGGTTTTGTCCGGTCACATTCGGCAGCCAAAAAGAAGCTCAAACAATTATTGAGTGAATAACCAAACCGTTCCATTAAAAACCTTATCCAAAATCATATTTCAGCATCAAAATACTTTAAATTTGAAATTCAAAACGAAATTCAAATGAAAACACTGAAAATCATATTGTGCGTTTTTCTGGCTTTGTTCGGCGCACTCACCGCATTTATGGGCTCATCGGTCGTCTTTGATTTGTTTGGAATCCGGGAAATCGAAGGCAACTATGTCGATTTTGTGGTCAAAGCAAATCTGTTTTGCGGACTGATTTATCTGTTTGCTTCTTACGATATCTGGCACAACCGGAAGACAGGTGTCTATGCACTGCTGGCGGCGTTCATCATACTGGTCATCACTTTTGTGTTTTTCTTCAACCACATCAATCATGGCGGTCTGTACGAACAAAAAACTGTCAAAGCAATGAGTTTCAGAACCATCCTCACATTGATTGCTTTTGTGCTTTCATTCTACATCTTGAAAAAACAAAAAGCAGAAATTACTGACAAATAAACGATTGCTGTTTATCTCCCAATTGTATCATTTTCATGGAAATATATCGGGAAATCCCGAAAAAACCGCTCAAAACCTCAATTTTTAAGAAATTTTTAAGATTCTAAATACTGAGAATCTGAAAGTTAAAATTTATTTTTGGGCTGATTAAAAAAAGAGAGGGATGAAAAATTGGTTGGGAATTATTGTGCTTGCTGTATCAATTTCAGTAAATGCACAAAGTTTGTCAGTAGAAAATAATTTTTTTGTAAACGGCTTTAACTACCATTACGAACCCGATATCTTCCCCGCCAAATCGGCAAAAACAATCAAAAAAGAAAAATTCCTGTTTGTCAAAGAAAATATCAAATACGCTGATCATATATTTGAAGCATCGTCTTTCAAAATTCCGATGATCGCAGATTACTTTCAGATGGACGAACTGATCAGAGAAGGAAAATTGATTGAAGTACCCGAAGAAGGCGAAGGATACATCATTCAGAAACTGACTCATTCCCGCCCGGTACTCTTGGGTGAAGCTTATGATGTTTTGAAAGAAATATCGGATGAATTTTACAGTCAGACTTCAAAAAAATTAAGCATTTCATCGCTGACCCGCACCGAACAGACCCAAAACAGACTAAAAAGAGTCAACAGCAATGCAGCAAAAGGCGAAAGCGCACATGCTTACGGCGCTGCTTTTGATATCTCTTATTCGCAGTATAACGGAGTAAGAGGCAGAAATTACAAATATGAAAAAATGGTTCAGCAAATTCTGGACGAACTCGTAAAAAACGGAAAAATCTACTACATCAAAGAAGTGAGACAACCCTGTTTTCATGTGACAGTCAGAAATCCCAATCTGAACTATCCGGCTGATTATCCGGTCGAAGACATACTCGAACTGCTGATGGGCAGCAATCTGCACACCCATTGACAGTCTCGGACAAAAAATAAAAACCGCCTTTCCGGGCGGTTTTTTCATGGGTTTTGATTCCGTAATTTTATCTCAGACCAATCTCATCCACAAACAGCCAGGCGGCATGACCGGCACCCGGATTTCCGTCCGGAATGATGCCTGCATTGTAAATTTCAACTTTCAGATATCGGGCCGATTGAGCCGGGACAAAGTTAATTTGCACCCGACCGTTCATTTCCTCTATCTTCTGTTTATTGATTTCAGTAATTTCTTTAAAATTGACACCATCATCAGAAGTCAGGATTTTTGCACCGCCTGCCAGATGAATCCAACTGCCTTTGTTGTTGAGCGAATTGAAATAAAGCTTTGAGAAATCTGTATTTTCACCCAAATCAATGGTCGCTATCACATCGGTTCCGCTGAAACCGAGCCAGGTTTTGCCCAGCACTTTAGGATCGCCTTCAACTCCGTCCACCAAAGTCAGTTCACCGCCAAAAGAATAATTCGGCGAAGGCTGATTAACCAATTCTACCATTTTTCCGGTCGATTTGCTGATGTTCAGTCTTTGTCGGGTGATTGAACTTTTCAATTCACCGTTTTCAAAATATGCAGCCTGAATTGTCATCGGTTCTTTTACCTGAATTGGTTCGGTATAAACATTTGAATTCCATTTTGGTTCACTTCCATCGGTGGTATAACGGATATTGTGCAAATCTTTTGACATAGAGAGTTCATACGCAATCCCGTTTCCTTTTCGGATTACTTTTCCGCTCGGATTGAAAATGCTTTTTGAATAATTGATACCCAACTCATCCAGATATTTGAAATGATTGACCGCCTTATCTTCAAAAGCGTTATAATTTTGAGGATCATTCGTTCCCCAGCCTACTTCTGCAAGCGCCATCAGACGGGGAAACAGCATATATTCCACCTGTTTGAATCCGGTTATATATTCCGTCCAAAGATTTGCCTGAACACCTAAAATAAATTTTTGCTCCTCGGCATTCAGTTCTTCGGGAATCGGATGATAAGAATAAATTTTGTCCAAAGGTGTATATCCGCCAAAAGCCAAGGGCTCATTTTTCGGATCTCCCTGATAATGATCAAAATAACAGTAAGCTCCCGGTGTCATCACCGCATAATGTCCGGTTTTTGCAGCTTCAATTCCTCCCTCCTCACCTGTCCAGCTCATTACAGTCGCATTGGGTGCCAGACCGCCGTCAAGAATTTCGTTCCAACCGATAATTTTTCTGCCTTTACTGTTGACATATTTTTCGATTCTTTGGATAAAATAACTCTGCAAACCTTCTTCATCGCCAAGATTTTCGTTTTTGATCAGCTGCTGACAATGCGCACATTCTTTCCACCTGACTTTGGGACATTCGTCTCCGCCAATATGGATGTATTCGGACGGAAAAAGCGCAATGACCTCATCCAAAACATTTTCAAGGAATTCAAAAGTTTCTTCTTTCGGACAAAACACATCGTCAAATACTCCCCATTTTGTGGCTGCTTCAAAAGGCCCCGGCGTACACGCCAATTCCGGATAAGCTGAAAGCGCAGCCAAAGCATGACCAGGCATTTCGATTTCGGGAACAATGGTGATATGCAGCTTTTTTGCGTATTCAATCACTTCTTTGATTTCTTCCTGCGTATAAAATCCGCCGTAGGGTACGCCGTCAAAACGATTGTCGCTGTAAGGTCCGATCATCGATTCTTTTCTTTTTGAGCCGATTTCGGTCAGTTTCGGATATTTTTTGATTTCAATCCGCCAACCCTGATCATCGGTCAGATGCCAGTGAAAAGTGTTGATTTTGTACATCGCCAGATAATCCAGATATTTTTTGACTTCTTCTTTATTGAAAAAATGACGCACCACATCCAAATGCATTCCTCGCCATTTGAATTGAGGTTCGTCCTCAATAAGCATTGCCGGAATCTTTCGGTCATGCTGATGTTCTTCAAACAATTGTGCAAGCGTTTGAAGCGCACGGAAATAGCCCGGTTTTGATGAGAACCTTATAAAGATTCCTTTTTCTTCCACAGAAATTGAATACCATTCATCGGGATGAACTTTCTGGATATAAATCTTATGGATTTCCGCCAAATTATTTTTGGAAATTTCAATATTAAATTTACCCTTCAATCTGTTGATCAAATAATTGCTTTCCTGCTGCGGAAGTGATTTTGAAATCAGCAAAGTATCAGGAATCACAAATTCGCCCTGTTTCAGCTCCAGATTTTTGGGTTGTGGAATCAGTTGGTTTTGGGCATTTAATGCCGTCAGAAAAACAGCAGACAGAAGCAGTAAAAATAAATTCCTCATTTGTGTGTGGTTTGAGATGATAAATATAATGAATCAAACCAAAAGGAATTTCTGAATTTTACTTTTTGCTAAACTCCACAATATAAACAGACGAACGAAGAATTCTATCTGTTTAAATCACACCAATTTTTGCCCTTTCATCTAAAAACATTCTTAATTGCTCATCTTGTTTTAACAACTTTTCAGAATAAGCTACTTTGCCGTGTGTAAGTTCGTTTTGTTATGTTAGGTATTGCGTTTACTAAAATGTCATTCAACTTGAAGCCAAGTTTTTGCTTCTGCCATAATTTCTTAAATCTTCATTTATAATAATCTGGATTAAATACTCCCTCTGTTGTGAACTTATCAAGTTTATCAATTATTACATTAGCGTCAACATCAAATCCCATTTTTTCAAGAGAATAAATTACACTTACTAATTTGCTATATGATTTTTCTCCTGATTTTGAAAGTCCCGCATATTCTAAATATGGCTTTTTTGCTCCGAGTTCTTGTAGAACTTCAAATAAAGCATTGTTATCTTCCAACATAATTTTTAGCTTTTTCAGTTAGACAATAAAGACCTCTGCCTGTTCTTTTGAAAAGTTGCATATTATCTTTGTGATTGCTGTTTTCTTCGTGTTTATTTAGTTCGCCTCTGATTGTATTGAAAATCGTATCCATTTTCATATTTAGATTTTGTTTCTCAATTATTTGAGGTAAATTTTCATACATTTCTTCGAGCGAAACTTCACTTATTCCATTTTTATTTTTCTCTAAAATAAATTCAATAATAATTTTTTTCAATGACGGAATTGTGCCCGGTAGTTTTTGTTCATCTTTCCTAAGTTGTTTTAATTCGGATTGTATTCCTTTGTCAAGAATATTTTCTGACTTTTCAATTTCCTTTTTAATTCCGCCATACCTTTCAATATAATCTTTGCTTGGTTTGAAAATGCTATCAGTAAATTTGATTTCATTGTAAATCGCTTGTAATTGAGAGAAATATTTGGGTTTATTTTCTCTAAAAATGCTGTTTACTTCAAAATTAGAAGTCAAACCACCACTTGTCAAATTGGAAGAACCAACAATTGAAGTATATTTTGTATTTTTTGAAAGCGTAGTTTCAAACAAATAAATCTTCGGATGAAATATCAAATCATTGTAATTGTCCCGTTTATCTCCAAAACAATAAAAACTGAAATTTTTATTTGAATTTTCTATTTCTTTTAAAGCTAATAACGCTTTTGTATCAGTTGTTTTAAAATCAAGTCCTGCAATAAGTTCGATTTGAGCATTATTGACATTCATTGCATATTCAAGAGATTTATAAATTTCATCAATACCTGTTCTTCTCACAAATGCAATCGCCATTTTGACTTGTGTACTTTCAATCAGTTCACTTTTTAAAACATTAACGAGTGAATAATTTGTATTGGATAATATTTGAATTTTTTCAGACATAAATTAAGCGACAATATTATTTTCAAAAGTTAAATGTCTTTTGTTTCCCAATTTTTATTTTGCTTTCTAAATTCTACAAGAACATTCAAAATTTTGACATAAGTTGCTCTCGGGTCGCTTAATCTTGCTCCCGTGTTTCCAAATGAAATTAGACCACTATTGGCTGTTATTTTGATATATTTAGACATACTGGTTTAAAAGCATATTTTACAAAAGTAATCATAAACTTATAGAAACAAGAATCTCTTATGTTCGATTTTTGAATAGTAGCTTTAAGTTCAATTTGGTACGCAATGCGTGCCAAATTAATATCAGATTTAATCCTTTAAGCTCTTAGCTTTGCTAAAAAATCAAAATAAACTCTCACAACGATTTCGGCAACATCAATAAAAACGGCAATGCTTGTGAATAATCCAATTCAGCATATTCCAAGCCTAATAAACGAATGTTTTGATAATAAATATCGTACCGGTCATAATACATTTTTTCGCTTTGTATAAACCAAGCTTTATCTCCTAATTTTTGAGCCAAAAACCATTTTTCAAGTAATCTTGCAGTCCTTCCGTTTCCGTCATTCCAAGGATGGATTTTCACAAAAATCAAATGAATGAACGAAGCAAAATAGAATACTTCTTCAATACTTAATTTGGCTTCTGTCAAAGTAAATATGTCATTATAAAACTTCGCCATTTCATTTTCTACTTCATAAGGTGAAGCTGCAACGTATTCAATACGTCCGTCAGATGTGAAAACATACATATTATGTATGCGAAATTTTCCTTGCCATTTTTTTGCTACAATATTCTTGCTTAGCAACTTATGTGCTTCTGAAATGTTTTTTGAATTCAGTTCATTGCTCTTTGCAAAAGCATAAGCATTGTATAAATCATCAATTTTTTTTGTATAATCAGGCAAAAATTCAATCCCAAATTTTTTGTGTTTGATGTAACTGTCCAACTCAATATCTTCACCTTCTATTTTACTGCTGAAAACGGACGAAACCGAAACATAAAAACTGAAAGAGTCCGTAGAAATTTCCGCATCTTCCAAAGCATCAAAATCTGCTTGCAAAGTTTCAGGAAGTTGTTTCAAATAAGCATCGAGCAAATCTGTCGGAATTATTTGTAACTGTTCTTTCATTTTGCGAAATCGTTTTCTGTTGTGAATTTATCAAGTTTACAAATGATTGTATTAACATCAAATCTCATTTTTTCAAGAGAATAAATAACTTTTACTAATTTTCTATCATTGTTGTCCGACAAAAGAACCGCCTAAAAAGGTTACTCTTTTTTAGTAAGTTTGAAGTTCCCACACAACAAACTGCTATGGGCAAAAGTAGTCATTTTTCAACCAAATCCGTTTTCGGACAGTTGATTTCCTTAATTGATGATTCGCAGATCCGGAAAGAAGATAAAAAACACAAAACCTCAAAGAAAAAAGAGAAATGAAAAAAATATTTGTATAATCCTTTGCGACAAAAAGAATAGTCAGCCGATTCAACATTAATTATATAAAAGTCCGCCTTTCAGTTCAAAATCTCTTTTGATTTTTTCCCAATTGTCCGGATCAATCGCTCGGGTTGCATTCTCAATAACCACCGTTTTGTAACCGAGAGTCAATGCGTCGTTTGCTGTATAATTTACACAAAAATCAGCTGCCAGACCGCAGATATGGATTTCATCCACATTTCTGTCTTTGAGATAACCGTTCAGACCGGTGTTTTTTCGTCTGCCGTTGTCAAAAAAAACGCTGTAGCTGTCCACTTCAGGATCCATTCCCTTTCTGAAAACAGCTTCTACCTTTCTGATTTCCAAATCGTCATGAAATTCAGAACCGTGTCTTCCCTGTACACAGTGAACCGGCCAAAGCACCTGACTGAGACCGTTCAGATCGATGATTTCAAATTCATTTTTTCCGGGATGCTCGGCCGCAAAACTTTTGTGATGCGGAGGATGCCAGTCCTGGGTCGCAACAATCAGTTCATAATCTTTCTGGAGTCCGTTGATCAGCGGAATCACTTCATTTCCGCCCGGAACTTCAAGGCTTCCGCCCTCAAGAAAATCGTATTGGATGTCAACGATGATTAATGCTTTCATAAGTTTCAAAGTTAGTGATTTTAAAAAAATGCAGATTCAAATTCCTGATTAAATCAGTCCAAGCCAACAAAAAAAATGCCCGTTTCAAAAAATCAAAACGGGCAGCTGTTATTTGGAATTAAATTTTCAGGGTTTCAGAAAATTATAATGTTCATCATAATAAAGCATCTGTTCAACAAAGTCGGCCGGATACTCGATTTTGATGTCAGTGATATTTCCGTCCTTGTCTGTTTCGGGCACCAGAAGCGGATTGATGAAACCGCTGTAGGGCGCAATATTCAAAGGTTTATATCTTTCCAGCACTTCTTTGTGCAGCTGCTGATCCACCTTCACACCATAATTCTCAACCAGATTTTTTCCGGTTTCATAGTCACCTTCCGATTTGATTCTCTGAATTTCTTTCAGCAAATCGCCAAACAGTGTTCTGAGCGCATCATAATCATTGATTTTGAAATAGGTTTTTCCGTCTTTTACGATTTTCTCAATCACATTTTTGTCCTTTCCTTTCTCAAATGCCCACGCCGCCACCAACTGACGGTTTCTCATATGAGATTCTTCAATATCGTTTCCCGGCTCTATCCTTCTCAGTTGCAGCATCATCCCGTTTCTGATATAATTGTCGTAAGCAGCGCGACCTACATCCAGTGTTTCCATCAGACCGAGATCAATCAGTTTCTGATCCATCAGATAATACAAACCGACCAAATCTGCTCTTGCCTCTTCAAGTGTGCTTGCATAGCTTTTCAAAGTCACATTTGGTGTAGCAATACCCGGATTCAGTTGTCCGCTTGCGTGCCCGATTACTTCGTGAAGCGCAGTATGCAGATTGTCTGCCAGTTCCGAATATTTTTTGTCTCTTTCTTTTTCTTCATCGTCATAACCAAATTCGTCAATGGTTGCACCACCCGAAGCCGCCTGATAAGCATCGATGATATTTCCGAGACTTACCGATTTAGAACCATGTTCGGCTCTGATCCAATCCGCATTCGGCAGATTGATACCAATCGGAGTTGCCGGAGAAGCATCGCCCGATTCGCCGACCACATCTACAACTTTATAGCTGACACCGGTTACATTTTTCTTCTTGTGTTCTGCCATAATCGGAGAATTGTCCTCAAACCACTGTGCATTGTCAGACACTACTTTCATTCGTTCTGATGCTGCAAAATCGTTCATTTGAACTACTGATTCAAAGTTGGCTCTGTAACCTTTTGCATCACCATACACTTCAATGAATCCGTTGATGTAATCAATATCGCCTTCGGTTGCTTCTGTCCATGCGATGCTGTAATCATCCCAATCTTTCAAATCTCCTGATTTATAGTATTTGATCAGCAGTTCCAAAGCTTTTTTCTGAGGTTCGTTTTCAGCTACACCGACTGCTTTCTCGAGCCAGAAAACCACCTGTTCGAGCGCCGGGCCGTACATTCCGCCGACTTTCCACGGAATTTCTTTGATCTGTCCGTTCTGGTCAAGAATCATCTGTGAATTCAAACCGTAGGAAATCGGCTGTTTGTCAGTCGGATCGATGATTTGATTGTAATAGTCATCCACCATTGCATCGGTCAGACCCTCGCCGTAGAAATTGTTTGCGCTTCCGGGAATCAGGCCTTTTGAAGGATCGAGATTGACTCTTTTCGAATCAACAGCCGGATTGAAAATTGCTTCCATCGCAGCTTCGCTCAGTTTTGAACCACTTTCGTCCATCAGTTTTTGAAAATATTCTTTTGAAAACTGAGGTGTGAATTTATCCATTGAATAATGGTGGTGGATTCCGTTTGCAAACCACATCTGTTTGGCATAAACCATAAATTTATCCCAGTCCCCGTCTTTTTCGCCTTTGTAATTTCTGACGATATTGTCGATTGCCTGACGGATTTCGAGATTGTGTTTGTAATTCTGGTCATACACAATGTCTCTTCCGGCAAGCCCTGCCTGGGTCAGATAATAAACCAGCTTTTTCTGGTCGAGTGTCAGTTTGTCAAAATCATCCACTTTGTATCTCAACACCTGGATATCTGCAAAACGATCCGCTTTGACTTCAAAATTATTTTCGGTCTTTGCTTCCGAATCACTGCTGTCATTTTTGTTCTGACTGCAGGAAATTAAGCCCCCCGCAATGATTGCGCTCATGATTATTTTTTTCATATTGTTTATTTTGAACTCCCGAATTTATGAAAATATAAAGTTTTGAGCCAAATCAATCAGAAAATTAACCCAAAATCAAATCAGCCGAAGAAATAAAGTTTGTCTTTTTGTGCAATAAATTTTAATTATCATACATCAATTTGCAATTGTGTTTTCATATTTAATTTTGCGTAAAATTTATAGAAAAATGACCAAACTCAAGATATTGACTTCAACCAACCGAAGCGGTGCAAAAGGAAGAACAGTGGCTGACTGGATTACTGAATTCGCAAAAGAAAACAGCAATTTTGATGTGGAACTGTTGGATTTGGCTGAAATTAATCTTCCGTTTATGGATGAACCGTATCATCCGGTTCAGAAAAATTATCAGTTTGAACACACCAAAAAATGGAGTGCAAAAATCGAAGAAGCAGATGCATTTATCATTGTTTTGGCAGAATACAATTACGGTTATCCGGCGCCGATCAAGAATGCAATTGATTATCTGCATCAGGAATGGAAATACAAGCCGGTCGGTTTTGTGAGCTACGGCGGAATTTCGGCGGGACTTCGTGCGGTTCAAATGCTGAAACAGGTGCTGACTACGCTGAGTATGATGCCATTGACCCAACAGGTGAATCTTCCTTTCTTTTCAAAAGAAATCGATGAAAACGGTGTCTTTCATCCCAACGATTCCGCAATCAGATCTGCAGGTGTAATGCTTGACGAACTGAAAAAATGGAGCGAATCCATGAAAACACTCAGAATTGCAGAGAGCGAACCTGCCTGATTCTGTCGTATTTCATTTTTTATTAAATTGCGGTCTGTAGAAATAATCCTGTTATGGATGAGCTGAATATAGACAAGGCATTGAATTTGATTTTTGAAAAAATCAATCATTGGGCTTCCGATCTGATTTCCATGCTGCCCAATCTGCTGATTGCATCAGTGGTTCTGGTGCTTGGAAAGTTTATATGAGAAGACAAACCAACACCATCAATTACACAACCAATTTACCTTTAGCACAAGGAATTAAATTTGATTTATAAATCGAAATTAGTATAATTTTAAACCTTCTGAGTTTTGAGAACTTGGAAGGTTTTTTTATTTAAGAGAATTACAAAATCTTCCGGTTAATCCGTTCAAAAAAATCATTTTTATAAGTATCGCCCAAGGGTAAATTTTTGCCCAAAATCCAAACTTCATTTGTATCGGTTTTTTCGATTTTATTGAGTGAAACCAAATAAGATTTATGAATTTGAATGAAGTTTTCCGGCAAGTTTTCTTCGAAATACTTGAGTGTATTATATGTAATGATTTCATCATTTTCGGTGTGAATGACCACGTAATTTTTGATGCTTTCCAAATAATAAATCTCGTTTAAATCAATCTTTTTAAAGCGATTTTTTCCATCTGTTTTTACGAAAAAATAATTTTCGTCTTTGGTTTTCGATGTATTTTCGGCTAAATTTCCAATTCTCGATTTCACTTTTTCAACTGCTTGTATGAAGCGTTCAAACGAAATCGGCTTCAACAAATAATCGACTGCATTCAATTCAAAACCATCCAAGGCAAATTGCGCATAAGCCGTCGTGAAAATAATCTGAATTTTATCTTTGAGCAAAGTCGAAAGCTGAATTCCGGTCAATTCCGGCATTTGGATGTCCAAAAACAAAATATCGGGTTTCAATTCCTGCACCAAATGCAATGCTTCAATCGATTTATCGGTGGTTGCAACACAATTCAATTCGGGCAATTGTTCGGCATATTTCTGCAAAATCCGGATTGCCGGCGGCTCATCATCGACGATGATACAATTTAAAACCTGACTCATTTCGTAAGTGGAATTTCTAATTTGACTTTGAATAAATTTTCAGTTTCACGAACCTCTAAAATATGATTTTTCGGAAATAAAATGTTCAGTCTTTGCCGGATATTTTTGTAACCAATTCCCGTTTCATCATAATTTTCATTCGATTTAAAATAATTTTCGACTTCCAAAAAAAGTCGATTTTCAGTTGTTTTCAAGTGAATTTTGACCGGTTTTTCATTATCGTTGGAAATTCCGTGTTTCAGCGCATTTTCCACAAAATGAATGAGCAAAAGCGAAGGAATTTTCTTTCTGTTTTGATTTTCGTCATAATTAAATTCAATCGCAGAACGTCCGTCAAATCGTCTTGAAAACAAATCGATATAATTTTGGATGAACTGAATTTCATCTTTCAAATAAACTTCGTCTTCCTCATTTTCATAAGTTACATAACGCAACATTTCCGACAATTTCAAAATATCTTTCGCTGTTTTGGGCTGTTCATCCATTAAATCCGCATAAAAACTGTTCAGCGTATTGAACAAAAAATGTGGACTCAATTGATTTTTAAGATTCTGTAGTTCAGCTTGTTTCTTTTCCAATTGTAATTGATTTATTTTTTGATTGGAATTCCAAATGGTTTTTACAAAATAAAAAACTAAGCTCAATAAAATTACCCTTAACGCAAAATAAGAATTGTCATATAAATAGTAACTTACTACTCGTACATCTTCAGCATAATTATGCTGTCCGGTAATTTGAAAAATCACAACTTCTTCTATGAAATAGCGCAAAACAGGAAATAAAAACAATAGAAAAATTTGTCCGGAAACAAACCAAGCCCATTTTTTTTGAGAAACTGTTTTTGGGCAAATCCACAAATAATTGATATAAAAAATAATCATTTGCAATAAGGTAAAACCTATTTCCTGCAATACTGACCAAAGCAAAGGCAATTCTTTGTGATTGTATATCAATTCTGACAATCTATTCATTCCGATGAATAAAATCCAAAATGTAAAATGAATTGATATTTCTTGTCGTTTTGTCATAGTACGAAATTACACGAGTTTTGGATTTAATTTTCTCTTTTTCACGTTAAATCACCCAAACTTTATACAAAACCCCGTTTTCACACAACGAAATTTTTCATCTCGACTTTTTACTCATTCATTTTACAAAATAAGTGTAACATCCTTTGTTTTGAATTCGTCTTTAGATTGATTTTATACTTGCATCAGAATTCAAAATTTAATCAAAATGAAAAAATTATTTGTTCTTATTTTAATTCAATTATTTATAAATCAATTAAATGCACAAAATTTAATTCAAGGAAAAATAGTTGATGAAACCACAAATGAAGCGGTGATTTTTGGCGATATTTCTGTTTTTGACAAAGCAACCCAAAACTTCGTCGAAACATTTTATACGAACGAAAACGGAAATTTTGAATTTGAATTGAATGAAAATCCCGATTTGTTTTATCTGGAAATCGAGTCAATTGGTTATGTAACACAAACTTTTTCGATTGAAAATTCGGACTTCATTTTGATTAAATTAAAAGCAGACAAAAGCATCGAACTTTCAACTGCGGTGATTTCGGCAAAGAAAAAAGCGATTTCCATAAAAGGCGACAAAATCATTTATGATGTAGAACAAATGGGCGTTTCGGATGGAAACAACGGACTGGAAACGATGCGGCAATTGCCCGGAATTAGTTTGGACAAAGAAGAAAACATAGAATTTCGCGGAAGTTCCGGCGTTCAGATTATGATTAACGGCAAAAAATCAATGCTTCAAGGCGATGCTTTGCGGGAATTCATTCGTTCGTTGAATGGAAATGATATTCAATCGGTTGAAGTGATTTCGCAGCCTTCTGCGCGTTATGAAGCTTCGGGTACGACGGGAATTTTGAACATCGTTTTGAAAAAGAATAAAAACAAAATGTTGGGCGGAAGTCTTTATTCTTATACAGGTTACGGTGATTATTTTCAGCACCAAACGGGCGGAAGATTTTTCTATAATGATGACAAATGGAGCATCAATGCAAGCGGTTCTTATCACAATGGAAAGTCGTACAACGACCGAGAAGTTGACCAAACCATTCGATTGGAAAATGAGGAACGAAAATTATTTCAAACCAATTATTGGCTTCCCAAAACCGAATACAAAAGTTTCAATTTGGGCGTGGAAAGAAAGTTAAACAAAAATCAATTAATCAGCACCGAATGGCAGATTTATGCGAGAAGAGGAACAGAATTAACCACCGGAAAAACACGGGATTTTCTGAATGATGAATTGGAAAATGAAGTTGATTTGTACAAAAATTTTGAAACGCCCGTTGACCAGATTTCGGGGAATTTATTTTACAATTTCACATCCGATAGTCTGACTACCAAATTGGATGCGCAATTGAATTACAGTTATTACAAATCCGCAACGGAAGGTTTTCAGCGCAATGAAATTTCGGGTGAAAATTCTTCTCAATTAGATGGTTTAAATCAATCTAAATACAATTTGATGAATGCACAATTGGATTGGAACCAGAAACTTCCGGATAAATTTTCGTTGGAAGCCGGTGCTAAATTTTCTTATATCGATATGGATTATTTGATCGAATATGAAATTGCAGAAGGAAACGATTTCATCATTCCGGACAGTTTGATGGTGAATGATTTTTTGTACAAAGAAAATCTGACTTCGGCTTATGCGCAGTTGAATTATGATTTGGAAAACTGGAACTTTTTGGCGGGATTACGAATGGAAAATTATGCTTATGAAGCGACTTCCAACATCAATCAATCGACTAACAAAGACAGTTACACCAATTGGTTTCCGTCGGCTTCGGTGAGTTACAAAAACGACCGAAATCAGTATCGCGCAAGTTACAGCCGCAGGATTTCGCGACCGGGATATTTGAGTTTAAATCCTTATTTCGAATACATAGATGCGTACAGCGTAGAAAGAGGAAATCCGAATTTGAAACCGCAAATGTACCATAGTTTTGAGTTGAATTATATTTACAAAAATTCGTTTTCCTTTGGTTTGTACGGCTATTTGTACAAAGATGGATTTGTGGATGTGGTGGATTATCAGAACGCTGAAAATTACAATATTTTGTACCAAAGCAATGCTTCAAAAGGTTCAAGATTTGGGTTTTCTGCAAACGTTCCTTTCGAAGTCGGAAAATGGTGGTCGATGCAGTGGAATTTGGATGCTTATTTAATCAGTGAAAAATCTGAAATTCCGAATTATTCTTACGACGGAAATGGTTATGGATATGTGTTGAGTTTAAATCAAAATTTTAGTTTACCAAAAAAATGGACAATCAATTGGAACGGATTTTACAGCGGAAGAAGCGAAACACCAAAAGGTTACGACCCCGAGATTTTCGATTTTTCTATGTCGGTCAAAAAATCTTTGATGAACGACAAAATTCAATTCACTGCCGGATGTTCCAACATTTTGAAAAACAGTATGTGGGATGCTTATTCGACCGTTGAAAATGTAACAACGCATTGGGTAAACAAATGGGAAACAAGGCGTTTTTATGTTCAGGTTCAATTTAATTTCGGTGGAAATAAAGAGAAAAAAATTAAATCAACTTCGCTGGATGAGGAAGAAGGAAGGATGTGAGTTTAAATTTAATCATTCAATTCATCTAAAGCCTTTTTTAATTCAAAGTTTGATGTGAAAAACGAGCAAACGGATGATAAGGACTAATTTTCATTTTCCTTAATTTTTTTAATTTTCTCAATTAAATCGTCAAGATGATTTCGCACAGTCGGATAACTGACTTTCAACAAATTAGACATTTCTTTCAAACTTCCGCTCGACATAAAAAAGGAAAGAATAAATTCTTGTTCTTCGTAACTTAATTGCAATAATTCCGGCAATGGAAAATTACCGGAAACCGTTGTTTCACAATGATTGCATTTTAATTGTATCGCCACAAGTTCACTTTCACAACTCGGACATTTCACTGGTAATTTAATTGACATATAAATTAATTTAAAACAAATATAATAATTATTCAATCCAAATTAAATTAAGTTAAAATTTTAATTGATTTAATTTAGATTTATATAAGAAAACTTGTTTTTCAGTTTTTTTGTTCAATGAATTTTAATTCGGTCAAAAGAATAATTATAAATTACAAAGGATCCACATCAACATCAATCTTCACCGACCGATAGGCAGAAACAGTATGCAGCCTTTCAATACTTTTTTCGATCAGCAATTTGATTTTTTTTGAAGATGTATTTTCGGGAATCTTGATCATCAGCTGACTGATATACATATTTCTGATTCTTCCGACAGCGGGTTCTTCAGGTCCGAGCAGATGTTTTTCGTCCAGAAAGGGTTTCATCAGTTCCGCAAACTGTTGGGCAACTTTCTCATTTCTTTCACGATTGGCATGCTTGAAAGTAAGCTGAATCAGTCTCAAAAACGGCGGATACAAGAATGCTTTCCGTTCATACAAAATATCTTTTGCGGTTTTTTCATAATCATATCGGCTGACATTCTGCAGAATCTCATGATCGGGATTAAAAGTCTGAATCAGCACCAGCCCCTGCTCTTCTCTTCTGCCGGATCGGCCTGCCACCTGGGTGAGCAACTGAAATGCTTTTTCATGTGCTCTGAAATCCGGAAAATTCAAAATCGAATCGGCCCGGATCACACCGACCAGACCAATGTTTCTGAAATCCAGACCCTTTGAAATCATTTGGGTGCCAATCAAAATATCTATTTCCTGCTGTTCAAAAGCTTCAATCGTTTTTTCGTAAGCATGTTTTTTTCTCATTGCATCCACATCCATACGGGCGATACTTAGTTCCGGAAACAGCGACTGCAGCTGAACTTCAATCTGCTGGGTACCGATTCCTTTTGTATTCAAATCCAGACTTTGACAGTTCGGACATTTTGAAAGCATCGCCTGGTTGTGTCCGCAGTAATGGCATCTCAACGCATTTGTGAATTTGTGAAAAGTCAGCGGTACATCGCAATTCGGACAAAAAGGGGTAAAACCGCAGTTCATACATTCAACAATGGGAGCAAATCCGCGACGGTTTTGGAATATCAGCACCTGCTTTCCGTGATTGCAGCATTTCTGAATCGCATCTCTCAATGTGTGCGTAATATCTCCGCTGATTTGTTTTGTCCGCAAAGCTGCTCTCAGATCCACCAGCTCTATTTTGGGCAGCATAACTTTTGAATATCTTTGGGTCAAAGCCACATAACCAAATTTTCCGGTTTGTGCATTGTGATAACTTTCCAATGAGGGTGTTGCCGAACCGAGAATGACATCCGCACCGGATTGAGAAGCGAGTACGATTGCGGTATCGCGCGCATTGAAATATGGCCGCATATCATTTTGTTTATAAGAAGAATCATGCTCTTCATCAACGATAATCAGGCCGAGGTTACGAAACGGAAGAAAGAGTGCTGAACGTGCACCGATGACGATTTTGTAATCGCCATTCAGCGTTTTTTGCCATAATTCGGCTCTTTCATTCTGATTGAATTTTGAATGATAAATTCCTGTAATTTCACCAAAATACTTTCGAATCCGTTGAATCATCTGTGATGCAATCGAAATTTCGGGCAAAAGAAACAAAACCGTTTTATTCAGAGCCAAAGCCCTTTCAATCAACTTGATATACACCTGTGTTTTTCCGCTCGAAGTCACACCGTGAAGCAGAACCGTCTTTTTTTGTTCAAAATAATTTACGATCGACTCAAGTGCCTGATTTTGCTCGACCGTCAGTTTTTCGGAATCTTCGGTTTGAATTTCTTCTTCTTCGATTCTTGAAGTTTTGAATTCATAAATTTCAATCAGCCCTTTTTCCTCCATCGATCTGAGTGCCGCATGGGTGCCCGATCTTTCTTTCAGGAATTTTGAAACTTTGACCGGTTTTTCGGACTGTTGCTCTTCTACAATCAGCTGCAGCAGCAATTCGCGTTGCCGATTGGCATTTTTGAGTTTGTCCATCGATTCATTAAAGAATTTTTGGTCTTTTTTCAAATTCGGTTTTACTTTGACATACAGTTCAATTTTGGGTGTATATTTTTCTTTGAGAACCTCATCCAATTGCACAATTCCCTTTTCCCAAAGCGATTTGATGACTGAAATTGCAGATTTTCGTTCAATGATTTTTGCGGTTTCACTGACCGAAATCAATCCTTTCTGATGAATCGCCCGGATCACGATTTTTTCAGAATCGGTCAGTTCTTCCTCTGTTTCTTCACCCATACCGGTAAATCTGATCATGGTTTCGCTTTCCCATTTGAGCGCAGTCGGAAATCCGGCGCGGTAAACATCGCCCAGAGTACACATATAGTATTCGGCAATCCATTCCCAGAGTCTGATTTGGTCTTCTGTCACCAAAGGTTCCAAGTCAAGAATCGAATCGATTTTCTTAGTTTTGAAAAGTTCAGGTTTGTTCTGATGAAACGAATGAATGATGCCTGTATAAAGCTTATTGGTTCCAAAAGGTACAGTCACACGGCTGCCGACTGCAAGCTGTTTCAGTTCGTCATTTGACACCTCGTAAGTGAAAGTGCCCGGCAGTGCGAGCGGAAGAATAATTTCGGCAAAATGCTGATCGGCCATAACAGAAAACTGCAGATTTTGATTTGATTTTTTGATTCAGCCAATTTAATAAAAACCAAAGAAATTCGCATCAGTTTGTGTATCTGAATACGGCTGATGAATGACAAAACAAAAAGCTGAAAGTAAATTTATTGCTGTTTTCTTCTTTTGATTTCTTTTTGAATCAGCGAAAGTTCACGTCCGGTCTGTCCGGCAACCGAAGTATTTTCCTGCGCACGTCTGATCAGATAAGGCATTACTTTTTTGATTGGGCCGTAAGGCAGATATTTTGCCACATTGTATCCTTTGCTGCCTAAAATAAAACTGATGTTGTCGCTCATACCGTACAATTGGCCGAACCAAATGCGGTAATCGCTTTTTTCAATATTATTTTTTTCCATCAGTTTGGTGAGCAGTTCACAACTGTATTCATTGTGTGTTCCGGCAAAAAGTGAAATCCTGCCGATTCTTTCCACCATAAACTCCATTACGGCATTGAAATCACGGTCGGTTGCTTCTTTGTTGGGCTGTATCGGGTCTTTATATCCCAATTCTTTTGCGCGTTCACGCTCTTTTTCCATGTAGGCACCACGAACGATTTTAAAACCGATCAGATAATTTTCCCTTTCTGCCTGCTCGTAAATCTTTTTCAGATATTCAATCCGATCGTGTCGGTACATCTGTAAGGTACTCCAAACGATGCATCTTTCTTTGTTGAATTTCTGCATCATTTCATCCATCAGATTGTCGGCAGCATCCTGCATCCAACTGTCTTCGGCATCTGCCATAATCGGCACTCCGTTGTCAAAAGCATACTGACAGACTTCAAGATATCTTTTTTTTATGTTTTCCCAGCTTTGTTTTTCATGGTCAGCCATCGGCATATTGTGGCCTACTTTTTCATAAATATCGATTCGTCCAAAACCTGTTGGTTTAAAAACAACATAGGGAATCTCTTTTGGATTCTGTTTTGAAATCTGAATCAGTTTTAGAATTTCGTCTTTTACATGATCAAATTCTTCATCGGTTGTCTGACCTTCGACCGAATAATCCATAATCGAACTGACGCCCGATTTATACAGATTTTTTGCGACCAGCAGACAGTCATCAGTAGTTTCACCGCCCACAAACTGTTTGTAGATTGTATTTCTGACCGCAGTTTTTACAAACGGAATTCCTGTTGCAAAAGGAATTTTAAAAAAGAAAGTTCCAAAATTGGTCAGTGTGGGGCTGCCAATAAGTTTGAACAGAAAATGAGACTTCTTCAAATCTTGGTTTGATTTCAGTTCAAAAGCGGTCTTGGTGTCGTCAAAATAAGCCATATTTATAAACGGTTTTGAGATACAAATTTAAGGATTGAAAACAGAATGCTGTTAATATTCTATGATTAAAAAAACTGATTTTTGCGGGTTCAAAAGCCAAGTTCATCATCCGAATCATCATCCGCATCTTTGTAATCGTCATAATCATCATCGGCACCAAATGAATCCTGCGGATTGACAGTCGGAAGGCTGATTGAATTTCCCGAATCTTCATTTCCGTCATCTTTGTTGATTGCGCTTTCAAAAACAAAATTACCGTCCAGAAAATCATCTTCCAAATCCATAAACTTTGCCTGCTCACTGATAAATCTCAATCGGATATTGTCGAGCGAACCGTTTCTGTGTTTTGCTATGATGAATTCGGCCTGACCGATACACGAAGTCGCGTTTTCGTCATCCCACACCTGGAGTTTGTAATATTCGGGTCTGTAAATAAATGAAACAATATCGGCATCCTGCTCAATCGCACCTGATTCGCGAAGGTCAGAAAGCAACGGTCTTTTGTTGCCGCCCCGGGTTTCGACCGAACGGGAAAGCTGTGAAAGTGCAATCACCGGAATGTTCAGCTCTTTTGCTATCGATTTCAGATTTCTTGAAATGGTCGCAATCTCCTGTTCACGGTTTCCGGTAGATTTGGTTCCGCCCAATGTCATCAGCTGGAGATAGTCGATGACAATCAGTTTGATTCCGTGCTGAGAAACCAGACGTCTTGCCTTTGCCCTCAAATCAAAGATTGAAAGCGCAGGTGTGTCATCAATAAACAGAGGTGCTGTTTCAAGTGTTTTCACCTTTTCAAGCAGTTGTTTCCATTCATGATTTTCAAGCGTTGCCTTTCTCAGTTTTTGGGAAGAAATTCCGGTTTCGCTTGAAATCATACGGGTAATCAGCTGTACGCTTGACATTTCGAGTGAAAAAATCGCAGTGGGGATTCTCTGGTCAACCGTCATATTTCTCGCCATAGACAGTACAAATGCAGTTTTACCCATACCCGGTCTTGCTGCAATGATTACCAAATCCGAATCCTGCCAGCCCGAAGTGATACTGTCGATTTTTGCAAATCCCGAAGGTACTCCGCTCGGACCTTCCTTTTCAGAAATCGCTTTGATTTTTTCAAGCGCCTGATGTACCAATGAACTTGAATCTGTATAACTCCGTTTGATCCCTCTTTCTGCAATTTCAAACAATTTTCCTTCCGAAAAATCGAGGAGTTCAAGCACATCTGTGGTTTCGTCATAAGATTTGTCAATAATATTTGAAGAAATCTCAATCAGCTGTCTCAATACATATTTTTCAATCAGCACCCTTGAATGATATTCTATATGTGCCGATGAAGCAACTTTTTGTGTCAGCTGAATCAGATAATATTCACCTCCGCAAAGTTCAAGTTTGCCTTCGCTTCTCAATTCATTTGAAACGGTCAGCAGATCGATCGGCTGGGTGGCATTGAACAGCTTTTGGATAGCGGCAAAGATGGTTTGATGCTGAATTTTGTAGAAAACTTCGGGAAAAAGGAGATCGATTACTTCATCGATTCCTTTTTTGTCAATCATCATTGCCCCAAGCACTGCTTCCTCCAAATCAACCGCCTGCGGTGGCAGCTTCCCCCGTTCTAAATTGATAATTTCCTGATCTTTACGTTTGATTGATGTGATTCTTCCTAACTCCTCCATAAGCTGGGCTAAGATAATAAATTGTTGACCAAAGAAGACTATTTTTTTCCGAATAAAGTTGTCAACAGCATTCTGAATCTGTTAAAGTTTTAATATGAATATTTTAAAGGCACGGAATTTGAAAACATGATTTTTGTCATGACGGATTTGAATTGCAATTCAATTTTCACACTGCTAAAATGTAAATGTACCGATTGATTAATTGTTCAATTTAAAAATCGTGTTACAATGAAAAAAGACAGACAATCGTGGGAAGATTTTCTATTTGAAAATCGAAACAAGGCATACGGTGCCTATGAACTGAGAACAAATGCAGGCAAAAATCTGCTGAAATCACTGCTGGTGATTGTTTTCTCACTCGGAATAGCAATTACAGTATTTCCTTCATCATCAAAGGATGACCCTGTGCCCTATGACGGGAACAAACCGCCGGTCTTTGAGCTGACAAAAATCAAAGAATACAAAAAGGTAAATCCTCCGGGCAAAACAGATTTACCGCCACCGCCAAAAGTTACGGTCAAAGAAAAATCGGGGACAGCTGTGGAGCCGACTCCAAAGGCCGATCCGCCGGTTGAACATCCGCTGGCTCAGCAAACCGATCTTGGAATTCCGGAAAGTGATGAGAACAGAGGCGATACAGGAAGTCTCGGTGCCCATAATCCGATCGTCGATTCAAACAATACCGGCGAAACCGGCAGTACTGCCAGTCAGCCCGATCCGGTTCCTGTGCCCGATACGCCCAAAACGATGAATTCAACTCAGGTGACCAAAATGGCTGTCTTTCCGGGCTGCGAAAATTCAAAAACCAATCAGGATTTAACCAACTGCATGGCGGCAAAACTTTCTCAGGAACTCGGCATGGAATTGAGAGATTTTGAAGAAATAGCAAACAAAAATGGAATTGAAAAAGCAAATGCAAAACTGAGTTTTGTGGTGGACAAAAACGGAAAAATCGTTCAGGTTCAGGCGATGAACGGCGGAAACAGGGAACTCAGCGCAGAAGCTCAAAAAGCATTGAATAAAATTTCAAAAAAGCTGGTGCAAAAGGGAAAATACATCAGACCGGCAGAAACCAATGACGGAACTGCAGTCAATCTGATTTTCAATATACCGATCAGATTTGATGTAAAGTAAACAGAAGTTCTTATTTATTAAGACAGGAGAAATCAATTATTGAATCAATTGATTTCTCCTGTTTTATTTTTGATCGGTTTGTAATTGATCAATCCTTTCAAAGCAGGAAAAATCACCATCAAAAAACCGATGATCATGGTCGTGCCAGAAACTGCAAATACCATGAAATAAGGTTTGAGCGAATAAATCATTACTGCAAAAGGTTCTCTGTCTTCTCTGAGTTGCCAGTATCCTTTTAAAAATCCTGCGATAATCAGACTCAGAAAAAATACAGGAAGACTGATCTGGATGATCCAATAACCTATATTGATGGTTTTCACATTTTGTTTAACCGCTTTTTGTCCCGAAATACGATCAAACACAAAAGACAGCAGCAGCATACTGTTGATCCCAATGGTCGCGCCCATGGTATGCCCGACCACGACATGCGTACCGTGCATATAGATATTCAGCGCCGGAACCGACATACAAATGGCAAGACCCAAGGTGATAAAAACCCAGATATCGGCTGCCATAATGAATTTATAACTCAAAATGTGATAATTTTTTTGAATTGCACTGATCGAATCACGCCACAACCAGATAATTCTTGCAAACAAAATCAGCTCGGTCATGCTGACAGCATAAGCGATGTGTTTGACATACGGAAAAGTCGGAAGGGTGTAAATATGATGTCCCCAGTTGAACATTCCATTGAACAATCCCAGAAAATAAAGCCAAAATGCGATGTTTGAATAACTGTATTTGCTGCCTGCAATTTTGTCCATCAGATAAATTGAAGAACCGTAAACCAGCATATTCCATGCACCGACAAGCGATCCATACGATTTCCATTGAATCGTCATATCATGTACGATTTCATTTCTGAACCAGGCAAACAGCCAAAGATTTGATTCTGTATAGGTAAACAAAAAGAAAACCACGCCGGTGAGCCACATCCAGATATAGACCGGCTGTTTTTTTAACGAACCGACCGAACCGAAAATATTAATCAGAAACAGTATCCAGCCAATCCAGATCGGAATTGCAAAACCGGGATGAAATTCCCAATATTCTCTTCCGCCGAAAATTCCGAAAAAATAGCTAATCAATATGGATAAGGTGGCAACTGCAAAAAGTAAAAGCTGAATTTTGAGCAGTTTCGGATACCTGACTCCTTTTCCGGTATGTTCCTGCAAAAAAGTAAAAACCGTTCCCATTGCGGCAGTCAGTATCCAAAAGACCATTGAAGAAACATGCAGCGGTCTGATTTTTTCAAATGAAATATAATGTTTTGACAAACCCGGAAATACATATTCCAAAGCGCCGGCAAGACCGAAAATCAGACCAAAACTTAAAAGACAGAGTGCAAGAATGTAAAAATAATCGGTTGTTTTACTGTGAAATTGTTCCATCCAAATTTTGTTTAAAAGTTCTGGGATCCCCTATTCCCGACTGGTCAACCGATTTTAAGAAAGCTTTCAAAGCCTCTATCTCCTGTTCTGACAAATGAAAATTGGGCATCACATTGGTTCCGCTGATCAAAAATGCTTCTATATATTCGGGACTCCGCTGAGTACTGATGTTGGTCAGGTCAGGTCCCAGATGACCGCCCAAACCATACAACTGATGACAGGAAATACAGTTTTTCTCTTGCCACAGCAGTTTGCCCTGCTCCTCAAGACTTCCGGTTGCCGATTTTTCAACACCCTCCATTGGCGGATTTACATACAGATCAAACGAATATGCGATAAAACTTACCGCCAGAATAATCAAAACCCGCAACTTAAATTTATCTGACCTCATAATAAAGGATAAATATACCTTTTATGTATAGAATAAGAAAAAACTGAGCAAATATATTTAATTTTTTTGATTAAAATAATTTCCAGCTGAGTCCCCAGGCAACACTGAAATTCATCGGCCCTCTATCCTTTCCGTAACCCGGAATCACAAGCGGATCAATGTTTTGCTGCTTTTTTGAGCCGAGATAAATCTGCGGACGAACCGAAACATCCGCATACAGATTGCTGATCAGCCGAACTCTTCCGCCTCCGACAATTTCAAACCAGTATGCACTCACGTTTTCCTTCGGCAGACTGCCGTATTCATCCACCTGATTGTTCGATTCTCTGATCGGATACTGCTCAATCTCCTGACTGTAAGCTGCATAACCAAATCTTGCACCGGCATAAAATCCGTTGGAACCATCCTGATGATCCTGAGATGCAAACCAGTTGAAACCGAATTTGAAATAAACCCCGTCCACATTGACTTTCCAGTCCAGATCGTCAAAATTATTTTTTTCATAACCAATTTCGGCGGCAAGATTCCATTTTTTATAAATCCGGTAAGAAGCAAATGCCATTCCGCCCTGACGATCGGAAAAAGCAGAAATCACCGGACTGAACAGATCGACTCCGATAAAAAGATTGCCTGCATTTCTGTGTCCGTTGACAATATTTTTGAGTGAATCGGTGTCTGCCACAACAGTTTGTGACTCAATATTAATCGAATCCTGCTGGGCTGACAATTGGATTCCGAAAAAATTAATTGCCAAGAATAATATACAGATTTGTATTCGTTTCATCTTTGAGTTCGTTTGATTCGGCTGGCAAAAGCGAATTGATGTGCTGATGAGTTGTCTGATAATTCAGGTCTTCATACACCACTCTGAAACCGCAGGCTTTTGACACATATTCTGATTTTGACTGATAATTTACAGTAAGTATATCGCTGTCCGAATTGCTTCTTCTTTTGATTTTAAAATAAACCCGATCGGTATTTAACCCGGCCAAGGGCAGTTTGATGCTGTCTGTAAAAAATTTCTCAAAAAGCGTATCCGCATCCTCAAAACCGATGTCCTCCGAACGGTAAATCGTCAGACTGTCTTTTTGATTTTCAGTGTTGAGCTGGTTTCTGAAAACCACCGTCAAATTGGGCGTCCCCTCTCCTATGCAGATATCGTCTTCTTCGCAACCCGAAAACAAAAACGGAACGATCATCAATACCGAAACAGCAAAACCAAACTTAAACTTCTGAATTCTCATCGGGTCAAAAATACGATTATCTGAATGAATTTTGAGTGTTAATTTTATCTGAACTATTAATTTCCTTCATTCCAATAATAAGAATCGGGATAAAGTCTTTTGCCAAAAACCGCTGTTCCGACTCTGACAATGGTCGATCCTTCTTCGATTGCAACTTCCAGATCGCCGCTCATTCCCATTGACAATTCTTTCATTTCTACATTTGGAATGTTTTCCTCAATAATCTGATTTTGAATTTCCTTGAGCCGTCTGAAGCATTTTCTGACTTTTTCGGTTTCTGCACTGAACAGCCCGATGGTCATCAGTCCTTTGATCCGTATCCTGTCCATCCCGGAAACTTCTCTGACCAGACCCAATGCATTTTCGGGGCTGATTCCAAATTTGCTTTCTTCAAAAGAAGTATTGATCTGAATCAGCACATCCATTGTTTTGTCTTCGTATGCAAGTCGGTTTTGAAGTTTTTGTGCGAGTTTGAGCCGATCGACCGATTCGATGCAGCTGACATCATATCTTAAAATTTCCTTTACTTTATTGGTTTGCAGATGACCGATAAAATGGTTGGTATGCGGAAAATTCTTCAAATCGTCATACTTTTCTTTGAGTTCCTGAATCTTATTTTCTGCAATCAGTGTATATCCGGCGGCAAATGCCTCTTTTATCCTTTCGGAATTAACCGTTTTTGTAGCGAGCAGCAGTCTGACTTCTTCTCTTTTCCGATTCGATTTTTTGCAGGCAGATTGAATTCTTTGTTCTATTTTTTGAAGATTTTGGACAATCATTTCCATTTGACAATTGCTGAAATTTTTGTTTACAAATTTAAGAATAATCAGCCGCAGCTCGGGTCTGTTGCCGGTTTAAATCCATAACGGTTCAAAACCCGGATTTCATGCATCAAAATTTACTGATCTAAATCAGTTTCAAATCCTTAGTAAAATCAGTTTTTCAAGCTTATAAAAATCAGTTGATTGAGGCATCAAAATCATTAGCGATGCTAATCCGAATCATTAGAAAATCGCTGTTTTTGAGGCAACTTTGTTATGAAATTAAAAACAAATATAATTATGAGACAGTTATTTTCAGGCAAAGGATTTTTTGTATTTGCATTGATCTTTGCCACACAAGTCAGTATCGCACAAAAGACCTATCAGTTACAGCCAAAACCGGAACTCGCAATTTCCGGAACTTCAACTTTGCATGATTGGTCAATGCCGTCATCAACTGCAACCGGGAGCATGACTGCTGTCGAGAACGGAGGGAAATTGAGCTCAATCAGCGCAATGACCATCACCATGCCTGCAGAAAGCATCAAAAGCGGAAAGAATGGAATGGATAAAAAAGCTTATGAAGCAATAAAGAGCAATCAGCACAAAAATGTGGTTTTCACACTGAAGAGTGCTTCAAAATCAGGAAACAACTGGACGCTTTCGGGCACTTTCAATATAGCCGGAGTGAGCAGAACAGTGAGCATTACAGCTCAGGAATCGAATTCGGGCGGTGTTTTTGGTCTGAAAGGTTCCTATAATTTCAAGCTTTCTGATTACAATATCACGCCGCCGGTGGCGCTGATGGGAACCATAAAAACCGGAGATGCAGTAAAGATGACTTTCAATGTGAAATTTAAATAAAACGATAAAAACATAAAAAAGAATATGAAAAAATTATTTGCACTTGCGATTTCCATGCTGATCGGATCGACAGCGATCGCGCAGGAATTGGATTTCAAACTTGACAACTGGTATCCCCAGACCAAGCAGGCCAGGAATATGTTTGAACCCAAAAAAGATACAGTAACCGAATTCGACAAAGTTAAAGTACACATCGGAGGAGCTTTTGCACTTCAATTTCAGGCTGTTCAGCATGAAAACAAAGCAAACGAGATTTTGAATGCAGACGGAGTGAATCTGAATCAGCTTTACGACATGGGAAACAATTTCAATCTGGCAACTGCCAACCTGGATTTGAACGTCGCATTGTATGACGGAGTTAATTTGCACCTGAGAACATTCCTGTCATCAAGACACCACAATGAAGCTTATGTAAAAGGAGGATATTTGCAGATTGACAAATTGGATTTCATCAAAAAGGATTTCCTGAAAGAGGTTATGGATTACGCTACCATCAAGTTTGGACACAATGAGATCAACTACGGTGATGCTCACTTCAGACGAAGCGACAATGCGAATACAATGACCAATCCGTTTGTTGGAAATCTGCTGATGGACGCTTATGCAACCATGGTTTTTGCCGAAGTTTATTATCAGAGAGACGGCTGGCTGGGAATGGTTGGTGTAACAAACGGACGTCTGAACCAGACTGCATCCGGAGGCACAAGCCCTTCACTGTATGCAAAAGCAGGTTATGACAAACAACTGAACGAAGATTTGAGAGTTCGTCTGACCGGTTCAATTTACAATACGGCAGAATCAAAAAAGACAGATTTCTATGACGGCGACAGAGCGGGTTCAAGATATTATTTTGTGATGGAAAACACTTTGGCCTCTTCTTCTGCAAACTTCAGTTCAGGGCAGGTCAATCCGAGAATGAACCACAAACTGACTGCGATTATGATCAACCCTTTCCTGAAATATCAGGGTCTGGAATTCTTCGGAGTATATGAAAATGCAAGAGGAAAAAATGTGACCGAAACAGACAGAAGAACCTTTAACCAGTATGCAGCCGAACTGCTGTACAGATTCGGAAAATCAGAAAACTATTATTTCGGCGGAAGATACAATCAGGTGAAAGGAGAATTGGCTGATGGCGATAAAATTGATGTAAGCAGATTCAACATCGGTGGCGGCTGGTTCATGACCAACAACATCATGGTGAAACTCGAGTATGTCAACCAAAAATACAAAGGTTTCAATCCGGACAGTATTTACCACGGAGGAAAATTCAGCGGTTTCGTAGCCGAGGCCGTGATTGCGTTCTAAGTTTTTAAGAGTGTTAAGTTTTTAAAGTTGTGAAAATGCGTGTCTTTGGTATCATAATTCTTGCATTGGCTCTTTCAGCCGGTTTCAAACCAAATGCTGAAGAATACATTTTGCTGAGTACCAAAACATTTAGTGTAAAGGGGTCAACATCTGTCGGAAAGTATGATTGCGACTACAGTATGACGACCAAAGACACGCTTTTTTTAAACCAAAAGAAAGGTCTGACCTACAAAGTTCCGGTAAAAGAATTCGGCTGCGGGAATTTCCTGCTCAACCGAGATTTCAGAAAAACACTCAGAGAAAAGGAATATCCCTGGGTAATCATTCAGGTTTCGGATGTGAGAAAATCAGGAACGATTTACAAATTTAATCTTCAGCTTGATTTGGCCGGAAAAAGAAAGACATTTCAAAATCTAAATCTGATGACGGTCAAAGAAGGTTTGAAGGGTGAAATCGAACTGAGATTCAGCGATTTCAATTTGGATCCGCCAAAAAAATTAGGCGGCGCAATCAAAGTGAGAGAAGAAATCAATCTTTCAATCCTGCTGAAAAAACTTTGACAGTCGATTTTTTTTATCTTTAAAGTTTAAATAACAAACCATGTTAAAATCAATACTGAGGAAAAATAAGAAACTCAAAATCTTATTGAGCCCGTTGCCGGTGATTCTGGCGGTGATACTGCTGCCGTCTGCAGGAATGGCGCTGGTATTCCTTCCGTTGATTTTTGCACTATCGGTCAGCCTGATCAATCACAATCATCTGAAGGTGAAATCAAAACCATTGGGTGTGCTAATCGCTGTCGGTCAGAGCTACGGTGTGTTTTTGGGTATGGCGGTTGTACTTTATATTTTGGATGAATTCATGCCCGAAGTATATCTGCCTGTCAATCATTTTAATTTCAAAGGAATCGCGCTGGTTACCATTAGCGGTTATCTTGCCGGGCTGCTGCTTTTCTATTTTTATTCTTTCCTGTTCAGGGTCGAAAATCTAAGAATCAGTTTTCTGTACATCACAATCTGCTATATTTTTGTGGTTGCGGTGATGCATATTTTTTCAAAAAATGAATTTCTGCAGTTTGGCGTTGATAAATTCACTTCTTTTCTGATTTCGTGGCTGATCTTTATGAGTCTTGCCTACAGCCTTTCAATGAATGACGAAGGCTTATTCAAATTCCTGAAGAAAAAATGGGATTCAAAAGGCTGAATCAGATTTTTTCCAACAGCACCACATTTTCAACATGAGCAGTCTGAGGGAACATATCCACCGGCTGAACTTTTGTGATTTTATAATTCTCCTTCATCAATGCAACATCTCTTGACTGAGTTGCCGAATTGCAGCTGACATAAACAATTTTTTCGGGCGAAATCCTCAATATAGTTTCAACCACATTCTTGTGCATTCCGTCTCTGGGCGGATCGGTGATAATCAGATCGGGATGTCCGTTTTTTGAAATAAATTCATCATCAAAAATCTCTTTCATATCGCCGCAATAAAAACTGCAGTTTTCAATCCCATTTTCGGCTGCATTTCTTTTGGCAGATTCTATCGCTTCCGGTACAGCCTCCACTCCAATCACCTTTTTTGCATTTTTTGAAACAAACTGAGCAATCGTTCCGGTGCCGGTATAAAGATCATAAACCAGTTCATTGCCGCTCAGACCGGCAAAATTTCTTGCTGTCTTATACAATTCGTATGCCTGCTCGGGATTGGTCTGATAAAAACTTTTGGGGCCGATTCTGAATTTCAGCTCTTCCATTTCTTCGATCAGATAATCGGTTCCCGAATAAATCTGAATATCGAGATCATAAACCGAATCATTTCCTTTTGGATTGATGGCATACAGCAGCGAAACGATTTGGGGAAATTTATTTTTCAGATTTTCAAGAAATGCTTCCCTTTTTGGTTTGTCCTCCTTAAAAAACTGAACCAGCACCATAAAATCTCCTTTCTGATTGTTCCTGATCATCATCGTCCTCAGAAATCCCTGCTGATTTTTAAGATCAAAAAACTCCAGCTGATTCTCGATTGCGAATCTTTTGGCTTCAAGCCGAATCAGATTGGAAGGCTCGGGCTGCAGATGGCATTTCCTGATGTCGAGCACTTTGCTCCATTGACCGGGAATATGAAAACCGAGTGCATTTCTTTCAAAAACTTCATCCGACTGTATTTCTTCAAGGGTCAGCCAGCGCGAATCGGAAAATGAATATTCGAGTTTGTTGCGGTAGAAGTAAGTCTTTTCCGAACCGATGATCGGCATAATTTCCAAATCATCAAATCCGCCGATTCGTTTCAGATTGTTTTCGACTTCGTTTTGTTTCCATTTCAATTGAGCCTGATAACTGAGGTCCTGCCAACTGCAGCCACCACAAATTCCAAAATGCTCACAGACCGGCTGAACTCTGTCGGCAGAAGGTTTGACGATTTCGGTAACTTTTGCTTCTACATAGCCCGACTTTTTTTTGTAAACCGACACATTCACCACATCTCCCGGTACTGCACCTTTGATCAGCACCGTTTTTCCGGCTTCGGTTTTTCCGATCGAAACTCCTTTTGCACCTGCACGAAGCGCCTCTACCCCTTCGATCTGCAATTCTTTTTTCTTTTTTCGAGCCATGCTGCAAAGATAGCTTTTATGGTTTTTAATTTTTTATCATTTCCAAAAATCAGTAGTTTCGCCTGATGAAAAACAAAAATCCATTTTTAGGTCTGAAGTATACTCCGACGATTTTGGGAATTTCAGGTTATTTCCTGTTGCTTTCACTGGCTTTCTTTTTGTTTCTGGGCAGAAAATCAGAATCACTGAGAATCGGTCGGTTGCTTGATTTTGATCCTGAGTTTTACAGTCATACCACCAATTTTTCAATTTCGCTAATTATCTGTCTGATTTTTGGTTTTATTGAAATTCTTTTTTGGGGAAAAATCAAAAACAGTTATTGGATGGCACTTTTTCTGATTGCCGCCAATTTTATTTACGAATTATTGATTCCGTTTATCAACACACCCGACATCATCGACGCATATTACGGTCTGGCGGGCACGCTGATTCCGTTTGCTTATTTTTATTTTCTCAAAAAATTCGGAATTACAGAAAATCCGTTGTACAAAAAAGACTGATTCCTATTTGTATTCGGGTTTGAGTTTGTCGTAAAACTTTTTGTAAAATTTATCCACCTTTGGTTTGATGACCAGAGTACAGTAAGGGTTTTCATCGCCGACGGTCTGATAATAATTCTGAAGATATTCCTCTGCTGTCCAAAATTTATCGAGCGGTTCCAGTTGGGTGGTAAAATTTCCTTCATACATATCGGATGCTTCAAACTCTTTGATCGATCGGGCTGCAATCAGTTTTTGTTCCTCATTTTCATACAGTATAATCGAACGGTACTGCTCACCTATATCATTTCCCTGACGGTTCAATTGGGTCGGATCGTGAACAGTCCAGAAGACTTCAAGCAATTCATCATACGAAATCTGTTTCGGGTCAAATACAATTTGGACCACTTCCGCATGACCGGTAGTGCCTGTACAGACTTCTTTATAGGTCGGATTTTGGGTATGTCCGCCCGCAAAACCTGAGGTTACTGATTCCACACCAAGCAGCTGTTCAAAAACCGCTTCCACACACCAGAAACAGCCTCCGCCAAAAGTGACTCTTTCAAAATTATCATTGTTCATTACAGTATTTTTATCATTTTTGAAATGAGTTTCCTGACTGTCACAATTCTGCATCAGCATTATCACTGCAAGAAAGATGGAAAGTCTCATTTCATTGGGATTTGGGCAACAAAATTAGTTTAAATTTTATAAATTCTGTTCTTCTATTCAAGAATCTGAATCATCGGACTGAAAATTTATGTACATCCTCCTGTTATTTCTTTTTTTTAATTCTTTTGTATTTATTTCCCTGACAGAAAGCTGATTTTAGTCATCAGAAACTGCCCTTTATTTTAGAAATTTATATCCTTTTGCAGCCAAATTATTGCTAACTTTGGCTTTCATTTTGAGAATCTTCCGTACATATCATTTCACAGTCTGTCTTTTTCTGGCAGCTTCAATTTTTAATCAGACTTTTTACAATGAATTTCTGTTGGTTGATTATGCGCTCAACACTTCTGAATATGCAGAACATTGTATAAACAAAGTCAATTCGGAGGCTCATTGCAACGGCAAATGTCAGTTGGGCGAAAAGATGAATGAAAACAAGGAAGCAGATGTTCCGCAATCGGTTCAGAATATTGTGAAAACCATTCTTTTTTGTGAGGAATTTGAAGCGGAAGAACAATTGCTTCTAATCGAAATCAAAAAGAAATTAAACTTTTCAAATTACCATTTCTCAAACGGCATCAGTCCGATCAATTCCATCCTCAGACCTCCGATTACATAATTTGTTTTTTTAACGGATTACAGATTTTTATTGCCTTGAATTGTCTTTTTGTTTCAAAAAACATTCAAAACAGTTGTTTTATCAGAAACAATCAACTTCTGACATTTCATTGAATTCAAATGTCAAATCCGTAAACCGGCAGCATCGAGCCGACACTGTTCGGGTTAGAATTCAATTCAACGAAAAACAAATTAAATTAATCAATGAAGCCAAAACATATAGTCATACTGTTGTTGCTATCTTCAATTTTTGTCACGGCACAGAACCATGCGCTGAGCGGTCGTGTAACCGATCTTGACAACGGCGCTGCCTTGTCGGGAGTCAGCATACAAAATACAGACGGTACCAAAATCGGCGAAACTGATGTCGAAGGAAATTTCAAAATCCAAACTTCGACACCGGACGGAAAACTCATATTTTCTGCTGACGGTTATCTGACTTTGGAAGTTGCATACAAAGACGACGATTACTTAAATGTCAGAATGCAGATTCATGCGCAGTTGCTGAGCGAAGTCAAAATTACAGCATACAGCAATCAGAAAACAAACAAAGAAACCGCCGGTGCAATTTCGGTTTTGAATGCGCAGGAGCTAAAAAGCGGCAGCAGTACATCGATGGCAACTGCATTGAACAGCATACCGGGGGTCAGAATGGATCAGAGCACACTGTCGGATGCCAGACTGTCAATCCGGGGAAATGGAGTCAGAGCCCAATACGGAATCAGAGACATCAAAATCTACATCAATGACATACCGGTTACAGAAGCCGACGGAACCACACGGATTGAAGGATTGGATATCCACGATCTGGGCAGAGCCGAAATCATCAGAGGGCCCGCATCAAGCATCTATGGTGGAGGAATCGGCGGTGTAATCAACTTCTCGATGGAACGTTCGCCCTATCAGGAACAGAGTTTAGAAGCACAGGGAATGGTCGGAAGCTACGGTCTGTCAAGATTTGGCGGGATTTACAGAAACGGAGGCGACAAAATGAATTCCTATGTTTCCTACGGCTGGCAGGAATACAAAGGTTACAGAGAACACAGCCATGACATCAGAAATTTCATCACCGGAAATTTTCAGTTTTTTCCAAACGACATTAAAACAATAACCCTGTTAATCAGCCGAACCACCCAGAAATCAGAGATTCCGGGCGCAATTGGTTATACCGCAATGAAGGAAGACCGCAGACAGGCCAATCCGACCAATCTGGACAAAAATGCAAGAAGAGATCAGGAATGGACAAGAATAGGTCTGGGACAGAAATATAAATTCAGCAATAAATTCATCAATACGAGCAGTGTTTTTGGCTATTTCTATCATTTGGATCATCCGCTCCCTTATGCCTATCTGCACGGCGTATATCAGAGTTTTGGCGGGAGGACACTGTTTGATTACAATCCCGGATTTGAAAAATTCAATACCAAAATCACATTTGGCGGAGAATTCAATCAGGCCTATTCTACCGGCAGTCAGTATGATAATGTGCACGGAACCGAAGGAGAAATCAGAAGCGACTATGAATACAAAAACACAATTTATTCATTCTTTGTTCAGGCAAATACAGCGCTGGCTTCAAAAATGAATCTTGCGCTGGGCGTGAATTATACCGGCATAGTTTACAAATACAGCGATTATCTGTTTACCGAAAGAAGCGGAAAAATGGTCCTGGATGCACAGGCTTCGCCAAGAGTCGCATTCAGTTATGATTTTGGCAGTTTCCTTAGCCTTCATGCCGGTATAAGTTCGGGATTTTCGGCACCGACCACCGGTGAAATCAGAAATGCGGACGGTTCTGTCAACCGAAATCTGAAATCACAAAAAGCGGTCAATTATGAAATCAATGCGAAAGGCTCGTTTTTTGGTAAACGACTGAATTATGATCTGGCTTTATACAGCATGGACATGAAAAACGAACTGATTCCCCAAAATGTGATGCAGGGAATTACAATTTACAAAAATTCCGGAAAAACAAAACACAAAGGAATTGAACTGGCGGTTGACTGGTTCCCGATCAGGGAAGGAGATCTGCGTCCGATCAAAAATCTGAGAGCAGCCGTGTCTTTTGCCTATTCTCATTTCAGATTTACAGATTACAAGATACTGGATGTAGACAATCAGGTGATATCGGATTATGACGGAAACAAACTGACAGGAATTGCACCGGTTACCGCAAATTTTGAAATCAATATGGAAACCCGATCCGGAATTTATTCAAATCTGAACTGTTATTATTCGGACAAAGTACCGCTCAATGATGCAAACACAGATTTCAATGATTCCTGGACAGTTTTGAATGCAAAAATCGGTTACAAAACAGAAATCGGGAAAAGTTTTGTACTTGATGTTTTTGGAGGCGCAGACAATCTGACCAATACAAAATACAGTTCGTTTGTCAGTCTCAACGCAGCCTCTTTTGGCGGTCAGGAACCCGCTTATTACAATCCGAATCCGGAAATCAGTTTTTACGGAGGTTTTAATTTTAAATATTTAATCAAATGAAAAATACAATCAGCTGTTTCAGCACAATTCTATTGCTTATTTTAGTAATTTTTTCCTGTAAAGGAACGAATCAACAGCCTGCAACTCTGTCCGACAATCTGCTGTCAGACCCGGCAGCAAAGGCTTCCTGTGTGTTTATGACAACCGACCGGAACGGAATTCCTGCAGTGAGTTGGGTTGAGGAAAAAGAAGGAGCCGATCCAAAAATGTTTTTTGCAGTCTGGCAGGAAAACGCTCAAAAATTTGACGGCAAAAAAGAAATTCCGATTCCTTCAAATGTCAGCATACACGAAGAAGGAATGCCAAAAATCGCATTCAAATCAGACGGAACCATGCTGGCAACTTATGAAAGTTCGACACCCTCAGAAACCAGGAAATGGGGAATCTCGGATTTGAGTTTTATGGAATCACATGACCGCGGAAATACCTGGACTGCGGCAAAAAGCGTTTTCAGAAACAAATATGAAGATTCATCACCTAATTTTTCGGGTCTGAACCGATTGTCTGACGGAGAAATCGGTGTTGCCTGGCTGGACAACAATCCCGACCCGAAAATCAAAAGCAGACCGCTGATGTTTGCAAAAACCTCAAAAGAAGGCGGTTTCAACGATGCGGTCAAAGTAACTTCAAAATCATGTGAATGCTGCAGAGTTGCAGTTGCTGGCGATCAGGACGGACAAATACTGATTGCATTCAGAAATCTGACCGATGAAAAAGTCAGAGACATTTCAATGAGCATTTCGGCCGACAACGGTTTGAATTTTTCAACACCCGAAGATCTAAGCCGGGATTACTGGGTCGTTGACGGCTGTCCGCACAACGGACCTGCACTGGCGGTCGGCAGCGGAAAACGTTATCTGAGCTGGTTTACGGGTGCTGAAGGGAAAGAAGGTGTTTATTATGCCGAATTTGACAAAGACGGAAAGAATCTGAGAAAAGAACTGCTGAGCGAAGACGGTCAGTTTGCACAAATCGCATTGACTGCCGAAGGGATTCCATTGATTGCATTCAGTGAATACTACGAAAAAGATGAAACAACCCACATTCGGATTAATTTGGCAAAAGTGCTCGATTCGGGTTTCAAAATCATACAACTTTCGGAGCCGGATGCGGATGCAAACCATCCGGTGATTCAGATACTGAAAGACGGTTCTGCTGTCACAGGATGGAGCGAAGACGGGAAAGCAGTTTACAAAAAAGTGAGTTTGAATGATTTTGATTAAAAGTCAGCAATTAAATTAACCGAAAAAAAATGCACCCCGATTGGGATGCATTTCAATATTGTTATTTTGGTTTTTGATTAAAGTTCAACAGGATTTGAATCATCGATACCGAAGAAATTGATTACAGAATCATAATCGCTGAAATCAACATTTTGATTTTTTCCGAAAGATGCCGGAACCGACATCACCCTGAAAGTCTGGTTGACGATATAGCTGCTGTTGGCCAAATCAAAGGTTCCGCCTGCGTAAATCACAAAATCAAATTTTGAAAAATCAAAATTATAATCCACTTCCTGACCGTTGTTCAGATAAACTGTAATCGGAATCTGCTGCCAAATCGGCGCTCCGTTGTTTGTAGCTCCAATCTGCCTGTATATCAATAGCATATCCGAATCATAAAGCGGATTAATGAAAGTTCTTGAAATCTGATACGATTCACCCGTCCATTCAAAATTTTGGTTTCTCAACTCGTAAACAACTCCAATCGTATCATAGTCAACATCGTCATCACTTTTGCAGCCGGTCAGCCCAAAAGTGAATGCAAACGCCATAATCAGTGGAAAAAATGTTTTCATAATAATAGATATTTTTTATTTAATAATTTCGATTCTTTCAAAACATATACCAAAACTCGGTTTGCAATATCTGAAAATTCATCAGGCCCTAATAGCTGACAAAGAATCGGCATCTCTCGCCCACCCTCAAAGTTTACTGTTCTTTTAAAATCCCAAGATCATTCACTTCAACCGCTTCCATTCCCTGTCTGAAAATTCTTGCAGTCAGCGGTCCTTTGAGTGCAGCGCTGCCCTGCTCCACTTCGATCCGGCTGCCCTCTCTCAAACCGACAACCGGCTGTGAATTGAATTTGTGAAACTCATAAATCCTTGTTTCGCGGGTTTCGCCTTTGTGTTTGGAGTTCGGATCGGGATCAAGATAATGCGGATTGATGTTAAACGGCAAAAATCCGAGTGCCTCAAAACTTGGCGGATAAACAATCGGCATATCGTTGGTCGTGCCGATGTCGATGCCGCAGATATTGCTTCCGGCACTGGTTCCCATATACGGGATTCCGTTTGAAACCGCAGTTTTCAGCTCATCAATCAATTCGAGTTCATACAGCGTTTTTAGCAGCAGAAAGGTGTTTCCGCCACCTATAAAAATTGCTTTTGCGTTTTGAACTGCCTTTTTCGGCTCACTGAATTCATGCAGTCCGCTGACTTTGATTCCTTTCTGCCCAAAAGCTTTTTTGGGTGATTCAGTATATTCGTCATAAGTCGCACCCGAAGGTCTGGCATAAGGCACAAAAAGAATTTCGTCTGCTTTTAAAAATTTAATCGCATCGTCGATGATGTATTCGAGGTAACCGCTGCCAAAAACCGTACTGGTGCTGGCGACAAGCAATCTGTATTTTGGATTGATTTTCATCTGTTCTGAATTTTGAAGTAAAATTAATGGATTATTTTCAGTTGCAGTTGTCAAATTGGTTTATAACTTGCATCAAAAATTCAAATGCGGATAATTTCACTGGTTCCTTCCATCACCGAAACACTGATTGATCTGGCACCCGAATGGGTGGTCGGAAGAACCAAATTCTGCATACACCCTGCCAAATTTGTCAAAAAAATTCCGGTTGTCGGCGGTACAAAAAGCTTTCATATCGAAAAAGTCAGAGCCCTCAAACCCGATCTGGTCATTGCCAACAAAGAGGAAAACGAGAAAGAATTTATCGAAGAACTGATGAAGGATTTGAAAGTTTGGGTAACCAATATTGAAACGCTTGAAGACAATTACAGTCTGATCCGCGAACTCGGGAAAATCACCGACAAACAGCAGAAAGCCGAAGAAATCTGTCAAAAAACAATTCAAATTTTTGAAAATCACAAATTGAAAAATCCGCTTAAAGCTGCTTATATTATATGGCGAAAGCCCTATATGACCGTTGGCGGTGATAATTTTGTACATCATCTGCTTGAGACCATCGGTTTTGATAATGTCTTTAAAAACAGAACCAGATATCCCGAAATCAGTCCGGATGAACTCAGTCCTGCCGATGTGATACTGCTTTCAACTGAGCCTTATCCGTTTTCAGTCAAACATATACCCGAATTCAAATCCGCGCAGCCCGACAAAAAAATCAGGATTGTTGACGGTGAAGCCTTTGCCTGGTATGGCAGCCGTTTGTCGAAGCTTGAAAATTTTTACAGAGAACTCGTTGCCGAATTTAATAATGAATGATTGTTTTTATTGATATAGGTTATTTTTTATTGGAGGCGGCTCTTTTAACTTTGTATTCAAATCATTCAAAATGGAAATTCATATTTGGTCGGATGTCAGATGTCCGTTTTGCTATGTAGGCAAAAGAAAATTTGAAAAATCAATCGAAAATTTCGAACACAAAGATAAAATCAAAGTGCACTGGCACAGTTTTGAGCTGGACCCGAACATCAAAACCGAACCCGGAGTCAATTCTGTGGATCATTTGGCATTGAGCAAAGGAATCAGTCGTGCAAATGCAGAACAGATGCTGGGACATGTGCTGAAAACTGCTGAAGATACGGGGCTTGTTTTTAATTTCGACAAATCGACGGTTGCCAATTCTTTCAATGCGCACCGGCTGATTCAATTTGCACAGTCAAAAGGTTTTGGAAATCAAATTGAAGAAGCGATGTTCAAAGCGTATTTCACCGACGGAATCAATATTGACGATACACAGGAGCTGTTGAAAATTGCTGAATCCATCGGTTTGGAAAAATCAGAAACCAAAACGGTTTTGGATACTGATCTGTTTTCGGGTGTGGTCAGAGAAGATGAAATCAATGCGCAAAAACTCGGCATCAGAGGCGTTCCGTTCTTTGTTTTTAACAACAAATACGCAGTTTCGGGCGCCCAGCCTGTTGATGTATTTGAAGAAGTTCTTGAAACCAGCTGGAAGGAATTCAAACAGTCGGACAGTCCGTACATCCTCAGAGAAGGTCAAAGCTGTGATACGGACGGCAACTGTGACTGATTCCGTTATGCTTTTACGGGCACTTCTTTGAGCTTGTTAAATTCTTTTTTCTGATAGAAATAGGCAATCAGCACTATAATGATCAAAATGATTTGTCCCAAAATCGATTCAACCGCAGCATAGATACCGAGCCAATCCGCCTGTATCCATGACGGAAGTGCGTGGATGGATATCAGTCCGCTTTCCTGAAGCGAATGGATTCCTTTTCCGGTCAGTATAAATGCAAGCAGAACCACCAGCCATGATGAATAGAGGAACAGTTGTCTGATCGGGATTTTGCTTGAATATTTCATAAAGAAAAATGCAATTACAAAGAGAATCGCCACTGCCGTCAGTGAGCCCAGTCCGATTGCAGACTGATTGTTGGCATTGGCTTCCAGACTGATTGCTTTCAGAAACAATATCACTTCAAAAACTTCTCTGAATACCACCATAAACGAAAAAGCAGCCAACCCGAACATTTTGTCTTTTTCAAGATAGACCCCAATTTTTTCTTTTATAAAGCGCTGCCATTCTCTTGCATTTGAATTGCTGTGAAGCCAATAACCTGCCCACAGCAGGATTACAACTGCAAACAATGAAATGGCGCCCTCCATGATTTCACGGTTTTTACCACCGAATTTTATGATATAATCTGACAGAAACCAGCCTGCAATTCCCATTCCGACAGCCAATATCCAACCCGAATGTATCCAGGGAACTGCTTTGTGCGCTCTCAGTTTTTTGGCAATCACAATGACGATAAACAGAACCAGAAACGCTTCCATACCTTCTCTGAGCATGATTGAAAGCGACAATATAAAGGTCAGCCAGTAATTCAGCTGTTGCCCCTGCATCATCTGTTCACTGCGATCAATCATTCTGAGTGCTTTTTCAATTTCGTTTTGAACCAGCTGTGTCTGTCCTTTTTTGCTGACTGCCTGTCTCACCCGCATCATCTGCTGTTCGAGACTTAATGTAAATGACGGATTAATTGAGCAGAGTCTTGATTCGGCGGGTTCAATTCCCTCCAAATAAGCTATCAGTGCGTCTTCTTTTGCCAAAGAATAATTGCCCTGATCATATTTTGAGAATGCCGAGTTCAGTCTGTTTCTTGCAATATCCAGGCTGTTGGTAGAATTGGCAGCAGGTTTCAGCAATCTCAAAGCCCGAAGTTCCTCAGAATTGTCTTTCAATCCGAGTGAATTTTCCAATTCCAGATCAGAGAGTGTGGCAAGCTGTTTTAAGTCTGTCTTTTTGATTTGAGCATCAAAAATCTTTCTCAATTTGGCTGTATCGGCTCGATTATTATCAAACCGAAGTGATTTCACATAGAAAGCAAGATCCCAAATTTCATTTTCCTCAAAATTTGAAAATGCCGGCATGGCCGTACCCGGAACACCAAGTTTGATTGTATTGTATGCCTGGTAAGCTGAAACTTCCCTCATCAGTTCATTGTCCAAAAAATTTGTGGGTTGAGGATCAAGTCCGACTGCATTCAGTCCGTTTCCGTCGCCTTTGATGCCGTGACATGATGCGCAATTTGCCGCAAACAGTTTTTGACCGTTCAAGCCGCTGGGCCAGATACCCGGTGCAGTCTTCAGTCCGGTAACCTGAATGATTTCATCTTTGATTTGTACGGCGGCGATATTGACAGCGGATTCCGAGCCTTTCTTATCAATCAGATCGATCAGCATCCTGATTTCAGAAATCAGGTTCGGGCTGTCTTTGAGCAGTACGGCTGATTTTTCGGTCAGTTGCAGCACTTTTTGGGAAAACTCGAGCATTTCTTCATATTCCTGCTCATTGATGATTTTACCGTCCTGTACCCCATTCGGATAATCACGTGAAATGTATCCGAGCAAATGGATGATTGTTTCAAGATTTTTAGAATCGGAACTGTTTGATACATTTTCGGTTGCAGATGTCTGACCGAAAGAAAATGAAACAACAGTAAGGAAAAACAGGGAAAATATACAGCGCAAAGAAAATGTTCGAATCATTAATTTAGATTAAATAAAAACAATTAACTCAATGCAAATTTAACCAATCAAATCAAATAAACACAAAAAAGGCTGAAATAGAAACTTCAAAAAAAATCACAAAGGAATTTATATTTGGCATTTAAATACTGATATTTGCACAAAAAAAATGGAGAGATGCCGGAGTGGCCGAACGGGGCGGTCTCGAAAACCGTTGTCCGCTTGCGCGGACCCAGGGTTCGAATCCCTGTCTCTCCGCAGACCCAACAAAAATCGTCCGCCTTTGGCGGCGGTTTTTTATTCCGGAATTTGGTCTGAAAACTTGTTTTCAAGGCAAATTCCGGAGTAAAAAACAATGCGACAGCATTGATTTTTGTTGGGTCTAAGCTTCTCCAAAATGGGATCAGCCTCAGCTAATCCCCTCCCGATTTCAAAACAATCTTTCAAAGTTAAGATTCTATTTTATAAGACTTGCCGAAATAAAAAACAATGCGACAGCATTGATTTTTGTTGGATCTAAGCTTCTCCAAAATGGGATCAGCCTCAGCTAATCCCCTCCCGATTTCAAAACAATCTTTCAAAGTTGAGATTCTATTTTATAAGACCTGCCGAAATAAAAAACAATGTGACAGCATTGATTTTTGTTGGGTCTATGCTTCTCTAAAACGGGATCAGCCTCAGCTAATCCCCTGCCGATTTCAGGACAATTTTATCTGATGTAATCTAAGGTCTTCCGTATTTTCAAAACCCGAATTCAAGCATATGTTTTTGATTTTCAATAATTTAATTCGTTTTGTTAATAACCGTATGAAAACATTTACAACCGCAGTTCGGATTGGACGTCAACTTCTCATAATTTTGAACAGTGTAATTGTTTATCGTAAGAGAATTGGGTGAAATCCCCAAACTGTTGCGCAACTGTAATCCCGATTGGGTGAGTCAGACCTCTGATAAACAAAGACATTGCTTTCGCACAAAAAGTGATTGTCTGAAAAATCTCTTCCCTTTTTATATGGAACAGTGAATTCGGAAAAACTTTTTTGCCGAAGCAGTTTATTTCAAATATTGTTTCATATAAAAAATCAAATCATGGGAATTTTCGACAAACGCATCAATTACAAACCATTCGAATATCCGGAAGTAATGGACTTTGTGGATATGATGAACCAGACTTTCTGGGTACACAAAGAAATTGATTTTACGGCAGATATTCAGGATTTTAAAACCAACCTTTCAGACATAGAAAAAGAAATCGTCAAACGAAGTCTGCTCAGTATTGCACAGGTTGAAGTTGGTGTAAAAGCGTTTTGGGGTGACCTTTACAGACATTTTCCAAAACCCGAATTCAACAATTTGGGCAGCACCTTTGCAGAATCAGAAACCCGTCATTCGGAAGCTTATTCAAGACTGATCGAGGTTTTGGGCTACAACGACGAATTTGACGGCATCTATGAGATTCCAATCTTTAAAAAGAAGATTAATCTGATGGATGAATACATGAATTCAAACAAAGACATCATCTGGAAACTTTTGTTCTTTGTCATTGTCATAGAGAACAGCAGCCTGTTTTCACAGTTTGCCAATATATTGTCCTTCACCCGTTTCAGAGGTTATCTCAAAAATACTTCAAACATTATTGCATGGACATCTATCGACGAACAAACCCATTCAAATGCCGGAATTTATCTGATCAGTAAATTGAGAGAAGAAGGTTACATCAGCAATGAAATCATCGACGAACTGAAAATTGCCGTGGCCGAATACATCCTTTACGAAGAGGAACTGCTCGACTGGATTTATGAAAAAGGAGAGCTGGTTTTCTTTACCAAATACGATATGCTCAATTTTATGAAATATCGGGTGGATGATGCATTGGAAAAAATGGCATTGGGCAAAATATTCAATATTACAGATTCCGAATACAAACCAATGGCCTGGTTTGACGAAGATGTGTTTGCAAACGAATTGGATGATTTCTTTGCAAAAAGACCGACTGCATATACCAAACACGACAAAAGCATTACCGCAAACGATTTATTTTAATTTGAAATGAAAACGATCGACTGTAATAAATTTTATTTTCAAAAACCTTTTAAACAATATAACTGATGGAAAGACTGTGGTGGCTGAACGATGAGAGTCAGCAAATACTTAACCGGGGCTATCTGCTCAAAGGCGAAACCCCTCAAAAAGCAATCGAAAGAATCGCAACAGCAGCTGCAAAAAGGCTGTACAAACCCGAACTGACTGATGCATTTATTGAAATGATTGAAAGAGGCTGGATGAGCCTTTCATCGCCGATTTGGGCAAATATGGGAACCGAAAGAGGACTTCCGATTTCGTGTTTCAATGTACATGTGCCGGACAATATAGAAGGCATTACCGGGAAATTGGGAGAAGTGATTATGCAAACAAAAATCGGTGGCGGAACTTCGGGTTATTTTGGGGAATTGAGACCAAGAGGAAGTGCGGTGACCGACAACGGAAAGAGCAGCGGTGCAGTGAGTTTTATGAAATTGTTTGACACTGCAATGGATACGATTTCGCAGGGCGGTGTACGCAGAGGCGCATTTTCGGCCTACCTGGACATTGACCACCCGGATATTGAGGAATATCTTGAAATCAAAAACATCGGAAGCCCGATTCAGAATCTGTTTTTTGCTGTTTGTGTACCCGATTACTGGATGCAGGAAATGATAGACGGAGATACCGAAAAAAGACAGATTTGGGCAAAAGTTCTTCAAAGCCGTCAGCAGAAAGGACTGCCCTATATATTCTTCAGCGACAATGTAAACCGAAACAAACCCGAAGTTTACAAGGACAAGAATATGAAGATCAATGCGAGCAATCTTTGTTCCGAGATTGCACTGCCATCGTCTGAAAATGAATCATTTGTATGCTGTCTTTCTTCGATGAATCTTGAACTGTATGACGAATGGAAAGATACCGAAGCAATCAAACTTGCTGTATTTTTTCTGGATGCGGTGATGTCTGAATTCATTTCAAAAACAGAAGGAAATTATTATCTGACAGCTGCACATAATTTTGCAAAAAACCACAGAGCGCTCGGTTTGGGTGTTTTGGGCTGGCATTCTTATCTGCAGAAAAATATGATCGGATTTGAAAGTCTGGCAGCAAAAACACTGACAAATAAGATTTTTGGTGAAATTCAGGAGAAATCAATGAAAGCTTCAAAGGATTTGGCATTAATCTATGGCGAACCCGAATTGCTGAAAGGTTACGGCAGACGAAATACAACTCTGCTTGCCATTGCACCTACCACTACTTCATCTGCCATCTTCGGTCAGACTTCACCGGGAATCGAGCCCTACAGTTCAAATTATTACAAAGCCGGTTTGGCAAAAGGAAATTTTGTCAGAAAAAATAAATTTCTGAAAGAACTGCTTGAGCAAAAAGGAATTGACAATGAAGATACCTGGCGTGAAATCATGCTTCACAACGGAAGCGTGCAACACATTAAAGAATTGAGCGAAGATGAAAAAGATGTTTTCAAAACATTTAAGGAAATCAGTCAGTATGAAATTATACTTCAGGCTTCGATCCGACAGAAATACATCGATCAGTCTCAAAGTCTGAATCTGAATATTCCGCCAGATCTTCCGGTCAAAGAGGTAAATCGTTTGATTATTGAAGCCTGGAAAATGGGTGTAAAAACGCTTTATTATCAAAGAAGTCAGAGTGTTTCAAAAGAAAGAATCAACGATCTGACCATCTGTAAAAGCTGTGAGGCATAATTCCTTTCAGATATTTCAGACCGGAGTTTCAAAGCTCCGGTTTTTTTTATTTTATAAAGTCATAATTCTTTCCCGGACGACTGTCCGTCATATAATCGCAATAAAAAGCTCCCCAGCAATAACTGTTGAGGATTTTGCGGCTACCTACTCTCCCGCTTTAGCAGGTACCACGTGTACGCCTGTGGCGTATCGGCGCTGGCAGGCGGGATCGGAAGTAGGTGAGCACCCGAAAAATATGTCAGATTTATTAAAAGCCTTTAAGGAAAAACTGGGAAGAATTACAATATACAGTTAT